>Ga0209084_1000899_pt1 | contig 26604 bp, 18 predicted proteins | sample C_130820_MF_Meta_FD_187309 | JGI IMG/M metagenome (GOLD analysis project Ga0209084, IMG submission 187309) | Freshwater microbial communities from Lake Croche, Canada to study carbon cycling - C_130820_MF_MetaG (SPAdes) (version 2) | ecosystem: Environmental > Aquatic > Freshwater > Lake...
GAGATTGAAGGAAATCAACTACAAGAATCACAAATTCGTTCTTCTATAGCAAAAAATTTAGGCATCGATACAGATGAACCTACAACCAAATCCATTGAAACAGAAGGTGCTATTAATCTATTTTTAGATGCAACCAGAAATTTTAAAGCAGCGTTAACTTCTGAAAGGCTATTCGATTGGCACGCTGGCTTATTTCCAACAGGTCGTTCAGCAGGAATAAAAATAGAAGTTGCAAAATACCGAACAACTCAAGAACCGATGCAAATTGTTTCTGGCGCAATGGGAAAAGAAAAAGTGCATTACGAAGCCCCTGCATCCTCTCAAGTTCCAAAAATGATGGATGAATTAATCGAATATATCAATACGGGTAAAGATCATCCATATATCAAAGCTTGCATCGCACATCTATGGTTTGAAGTAATACATCCATTCGAAGATGGTAATGGGCGTATTGGTCGTACTATTGTAGATAAATTACTCTGCGAAGCCGATGATTCAACCTATAGGTATTATAGTTTTTCTTCAACCATCCTAAAAAATACAAAAGCATATTATAACGAGCTCAACAAAGCGAGTTTCGACACCATGGATATTACACCGTGGATCATTTGGGCATTACATTTAATAAACGAATCCATCGACTTTGCCGAAAAAATCTTGCAAAAAGTAGATTTAAAACGACAATTTTGGGAAAAAAACAAAGAAACAGTATTAAATATCCGTCAACAAAAAGTACTTAAAAAATTGTTAGATAATGCTGAAATAAACATCAATTCAGATCGTTGGTCTCGTATAAATAAATGCACCAAAATGACAGCAACGAGAGATATTAATGACCTCATTGAAAAAGGAATATTTGTAAAATCTGAATCTGGGGGTAGAAGTACATATTATCAAATAAATTGGTAAGAATAAATATTATTCACAATCCTACTATTTTATCAAAACAAAGCATTAAAATCTCCTTTTTTTGCCTTAATTTTGTACCCTATTTTACATGTCCAAAATGAGTACAGCTAAAACTATAAAAAGCGCATTAATTTCGGTTTACGATAAAACTGGTTTAGAGCCAATTATCAAGCGATTAAACGAACTAGGAGTAACTATTTATTCTACTGGTGGAACACAAGCTTTCGTGGAAAGTTTAGGTGTAGCTGTTGAACGTGTAGAAGACCTGACTTCTTACCCTTCAATTTTGGGTGGACGTGTGAAAACATTACATCCAAAAGTTTTCGGAGGAATCTTAAATAGAAGAAACCATTCGGACGACCAAGGACAAATTGCAGAATTTGAAATTCCTGAAATCGACTTAGTGATTGTTGACCTTTACCCATTCGAAGCAACAGTTGCTTCTGGTGCAAGTCATGAAGATATTATCGAAAAAATTGACATCGGTGGAATTTCCTTGATTCGTGCTGCAGCCAAAAATTACCAAGACGTTGTTATTATTCCTTCCCAAGAGCAATACGAAGATTTCTTAACTGTATTAAATTCAAATGCAACAGGAGCATCCACGTTAGAAGAACGTAAAAAATTCGCACGTGATGCATTCCATGTTTCTTCACATTACGACACGCAAATTTTTCATTATTTCAATCAAGGAGAGAAGGTAACCTTTAATGAAAGTGTGAAAACAAACCAAGTATTGCGTTACGGTGAAAATCCACACCAAAAAGGTATTTTCCACGGAAACTTAGACGATATATTCACGAAGTTACACGGAAAAGAGTTATCTTACAATAACTTGTTGGATGTAGATGCAGCTGTTTTGTTATTGAATGAATTCAAGGCAGACGGACCAACCTTTGCGATATTGAAACATAATAATGCGTGTGGGCTTGCGACAAGAAATACAATCAAAGAAGCATACGAAGTGGCCTTGGCTGCGGATCCTGTTTCTGCGTTTGGCGGAATTTTAATTTCTAACACAGAATTAGATTTAGAAACTGCAACGTTAATCAACGAACTTTTCTGTGAAGTAGTAATTGCGCCCGGTTTCCAGGCAGAAGCATTAGAATTATTGAAATCCAAGAAAAACCGGGTGATTCTTCAACAAAAATTTGTACAACTACCTACAAAACAGTTCCGTACAATTTTAAATGGGGTATTAGAACAAGACAAAGACTTATTAACAGAATCAGCGTCAGATTTTAGAACGGTAACGAAAGTTGCTCCAACTGCGCAAGAAGTGGAAGATTTAGTCTTTGCAAACAAATTAGTAAAACATACAAAATCAAACACAATTATACTTGCGAAAAACAACCAACTACTAGCAAGTGGTACAGGTCAAACGTCCCGTGTGGATGCATTGGTACAAGCAATTACCAAAGCAAAAGCATTCAACTTTGATTTAAAAGGTGCTGTGATGGCATCGGATGCATTTTTCCCTTTCCCAGATTGTGTAGAAATTGCACATAACGAAGGTATTACAGCGGTGGTTCAACCGGGAGGATCCATCAAAGATGATTTATCCGTAAACTACTGCGATGCAAATGGTATGGCAATGGTGATAACTGGAAATAGACACTTTAAGCACTAAAAAATAGTTAGCAAAAAGTGAAACAAAATTTGTGATTTTGCGATATAACAAGCATTAAAAAAGTCTTCTAGGAGTAGAAGCATACTTTAAAAATGGGATTATTTAGTTTTTTAACACAAGAAATAGCAATCGACTTAGGAACGGCTAACACGTTGATTATCATGAATGATAAAGTGGTTGTGGATGAGCCATCTATCGTTGCTAAAGACATTCAATCTGGTAATATTGTTGCGATTGGAAAACGTGCACAACAAATGCATGGAAAAACGCACAAATTGATTGAAACGGTTCGTCCATTGAAAGATGGTGTAATTGCAGATTTCCAAAGTGCGGAAGCAATGATTCGTGGTATGATCAAAATGATCAATATCGGTAAAACTTTCTTTACACCTTCATTACGTATGGTTGTTTGTATTCCTTCAGGTATTACGGAGGTTGAAAAACGTGCGGTGCGTGACTCGTGTGAACACGCAGGTGCGAAAGAAGTGTATTTGATTCACGAGCCGATGGCTGCTGCGATTGGTATTGGTATTGATGTCGAAGAACCTATGGGAAATATGATCATCGATATAGGTGGTGGTACATCTGAAATTGCGGTAATTGCTTTAGGTGGTATCGTTTGTGATAAATCCATCCGTGTAGCTGGTGATGATTTCACACAAGATATTGAAGAATACATGCGTCGTCAACATAATATCTTAATTGGTGAGCGTACAGCAGAATTATTAAAAATCGAGGTGGGTGCTGCAATTCCAGAATTGGAAAATCCACCAGCTGATTTCGCTGTACGTGGTCGTGACTTAATGACCGGTATTCCAAAAGAAATTATTGTTTCCTATACAGAAGTTGCGCATGCACTAGATAAAACAATTTCTAAAATTGAAGAAGCAATTTTAAGTGCATTAGAGATGACACCACCAGAACTTTCTGCGGATATCTACAAAACAGGTATCTATTTAGCTGGTGGTGGTTCCATGCTTCGTGGCTTAGACAAACGTATTTCTCAAAAAACAAAACTTCCTGTACACATTGCTGAAGATCCATTGAGAGCTGTAGCACGTGGAACAAGTATCGCCTTGAAAAATATTGATCGATTCCAATTCTTAATTAAAGACTAATGAAAAGTCCCGCAAGGGACTTTATGTTTTTGCTATACTATGCGTAACCTCATCGCGTTTTTTAGACGTTTTCGTATTTTCCTTTTCTTCGCATTCTTACAAGGGATAGCTTTAACTACGTATTTTAATTATTTAGCTTTTCCTCGATCTCAATACCTTACAACTGCTTCAACTGTATCCGGTAAAATGTTGGAATATCATAATGATATTATAAAACACTTTCAATTAGCATACAACAACCGAAAATTACAATATGAAAATACATTATTGCGTAAACGATTAGCAAATAGCTTTATTCGTGTTGATCAGCATTCTGTGCTTATTAATGATACGCTTAACGATCAACAATATGAGTATATACCTGCAGTAGTTGTAAACTCTACCATCAACAAAAGGAATAATTATTTCACCCTAAATAGTGGGTGGCGAAAAGGGATTAAACGTGGAATGGGTGTGTTCTCTCCGAATGGAATTGTAGGAATTGTTCACAATGTAAGTGAACATTATTCCGTTGTTAAATCCGTTTTAACAGAAAACATCAATATCGATGTCATGGTTGAATCAACAGGTATCCCTGGTTTATTAAAATGGGATGGAATGAACGCCAAAATTGGCTCTATTGCAAGTATCTCCAATGATTTACCGGTAAAAAAATGGGCTAAGGTAGTTACCCGTGGAGGTTCTGGAATTTTTCCAAGAGGGATAAATGTAGGAAAAATAAAAGATTTTAAAATGGTAGAAGGAAAACCTCTATGGGATGTATCTATCTATTATTCTGAAGATTATCGTAAAATTCAAAATGTTTATGTAGTAAAAAACCTACTACTAAATGAACAAAATAAAATTGAGAATAGCATTCCTAAAGACATTGAAGAACAAGAAGATAATCAATGATAGAAATAATAAAACATAGCATCCGATTTGTGTTTTTCTTAATCGCACAAGCATTTATTTTCAATCAATTGGAAGTAGGATTAGGAATTCAATTAATGGTGTATCCGCTATATATATTCTTACTACCATTACAAATGAATGTATTTCTACTTATGTTAATCTCATTTGGTTTAGGATTCTCCATCGATTTGTTTTCAAATACGTATGGCCTGCACGCATCTTCTGCTCTCTTTATTGCTTATGGTAGACCTTATCTTTTAAAATTATTTGAACCTAGAGATGGTTTTGATCCAGGTATAGAACTAACAATATATTCGATGGGCTATGCATGGTTTGGATACGTGTTTGGTAGTTTTTTACTCGCACATACTATGTGGTTCTTCCTAATTGAACAATTCAAATGGAGTGAATTCTGGTATGTAGTTCTAAAAACAGTATTAGGAGTTCCTATATCGTTAATTATTTGTGTACTACTTCAATTTTTATTCTTCAAAAAGCCTGTTAAACGATGAATACGGACGCACGCAGATATGTAATCATTGTATTTTTTCTGTTAGTTGGCTCCATTTATGCGATCCGTTTATTTTACATGCAGGTAATTGATGAGAGTTGGACCTTAAGAGCGCAAGAAATCGCAGAAAAAAGGCAACAAATTACACCACCACGCGGTGTTTTTTTTGATCGTCGCGGGAAAAAAATCGTTGCGAATAAAACATATTTCAACCTCATGATACGCGAAGCAGACATGAAAGAAAGGTTTGATACAATTGCATTTGCCAAAATGATAGGTTGGTCTACCATGAAGGTTAAAAGTCGTTTTTGGGAAATCAAACTTGGAGAAGGAAAATACAAAAATCCACACACTGGTAAAACAACCTCTAATTATCAAAAAATACGATCCTATCCGTTTGTAAAGGAAATGTCGATGGAGGAAATGGCAAATATTGCACCATATTTGCAAAATTTCCCTGGATTTTATGAAGAGATTACCAGCATGCGAAGTTATCCATACGCGAATGCCGCGAATATTCTAGGTTATTTATCTGAAGTAAATGGAGAAGAAGTAAAAGAAGATCGTTTTTACAGAGCTGGAGATAATATTGGTCGTGCTGGACTTGAACGTTTTTATGAAAAAGAATTGCGAGGTGTGAAAGGAATACATTACATTGTAACTTCTGCATTAAATAATGCCATTGAACCATATGCAAATGGAAAGTATGATACGATTGCAAAGCAAGGACCAGCACTCCATCTAGGGGTAGATATTGTATTACAAGCATACGGTGAAAAACTCATGAAAAACAAACGAGGATGTATCGTTGCAATTGAGCCAAGCACTGGAGAAGTATTAGCGTTAGTGTCTGCACCTACATTTGATCCTAATTTATTTGTTGGTAAACGAAGTATCTCTCAAAATTATTCCAAGTTAATAACAGATCCTGCTAAACCTTTATATCCTAGACCTCTTTCAGCTGAATATCCACCAGGATCAACGTTTAAATTAATACAAGCATTAACAGCACTTCAAGAAGGCGTCATTAAACCGAGTACTGGGTTTCCATGTACAAAAAGCATGGTTGGATGCCATAACCACCCTCAAGCAAGAAACGTTTCAGAAGCTGTTCAATATTCCTGTAACCCTTATTTTTATTATACCGTTAAAAAAATTATCCAACAAGGGAAGCGGAAAAAAGTCACGCAAGATGCACCTATTGGTTTAGCAAAATGGACTAAATACATGAAAAGTTTTGGGTTTGGTGTAAAATTAGAAACAGATATCACAGGAATTAGACCTGGATTAATTCCGGATCCAGCCTATTACGATAAATGGTATGGACATAATGCGTGGGCATTTAGTACGATACGCTCTAACTCTATTGGACAAGGAGAGGTAAAAGCTACTCCATTACAATTAGCAAACTTAGCAGCCATTTTAGCAAATAGAGGTTGGTTTATTACACCACATTTTGTGAAGTCAATTGGTAGTCAAGGACCTCTTCCTATTTACCGTAAAAAACATTATACGATGATTCATCGGGAACATTTTGATCCGGTTATAGAAGGGATGCGCAAAGTGGTAAACGAAAAAGGTGGTACGGGTTCACAAGCACGAATCAAAGACATCATCGTTTGTGGTAAAACAGGTACTGTTCAAAATCCACAAGGAAAAGACCACTCTGTTTTCATCGCTTTTGCTCCAATGTACAAACCGAAAATAGCCATCGCAGTATTTATTGAAAATGCAGGTTTTGGAGGTACTTGGGCCGCTCCAATTGCTAACCTGATGATGGAAAAATACTTAAAGAAAAAAATTACCGATAAAGAAAAAGAAGAACATATTCTGGAATCGGATTTAGATTAAATAATAGATAGAAGACTAAAAATAAGAGACTTAAGACTAAATTATATAGTCAATGTCTAATATCTAACGTATACTATCTAATATCTAGACATATGAAAAGAGATGAATCACTTTTAGGAAATATTGATTGGGGATTATTTATAGTATTCCTTGTGATGGTATTTATGGGTGTCGCGAATGTTTATTCTGCTGCATTTAACCCTAAACACCCTGAATTATTTGATTTTTCACAGAAATATGGGAAACAAATAATGTGGGTAGGATTCTCCATGTTTTTAGGTCTACTCGTATTCTTAATTGACGCAAGTATCTATCGAAAATTTGCTATCCCTATTTATCTTTTCTGTCTCGTATTATTAGTAATCGTACTCTTTATGCCCAGTGTTAATGGGGCACACGCATGGTTAGGAATTGGATCACTTGGTATTCAACCCGCAGAATTTGCTAAAATTGGAACTGCCATAGCACTAGCAAGTTATGTAAATAGTATCAATGTAAAACAACAGAACGTAAACACGGTAATTATTGCAAACATCATATTATTGTTACCAATGAGCTTGATATTATTACAACCAGATGCTGGAACATTCGTCGTTTTTACTGGTTTTTTATTTGTAATGTATCGTGAAGGAATTACCTATGATCCAATAGTTCTTCATTTGGTAAATTTAATACCTGGCGTGCGTTTTAAAAGTACGTGGGTAGGTTCTCACTTTATTCCTATCTTATTCGTAGTAGTGTTTTTATCAATCACAACACTATTGATGAGTAATAATACCATTCATTTCTTTTTATTACCAGGGGTGGATATTCCGGGATTTTTCGGGATAATTGGTGCTTTATTCTTTATGGGTTTAGCAACCTATTTAATCCTTCGGTTTTTTGCCTCTAAACGCGAGCGTAATCGAATTACCATGATCGTAATTATTGGATTCTTTCTGTGTTCGTTAATTTCCTCGATCGTAAATTTTGGCTTCCAAGGTTTGAAAAAACACCAAAAAGACCGTATTGAACTATTCTTAGGTTTACGTGAAGATCCGGATGGGGAGGATTATAACCGTAACCGTGCAATGGCTGCTGTAGGTTCTGGAGGATTTTTTGGAAAAGGATATGGTAATGCTAGTGTAGCTAGTGTGGAGTCGAATCATGTGCCAGAATCCGAAACAGATTTTATCTTTTGTCCTTTAGCAGAAGAATGGGGATTTTTTGGAAGTTTTACATTAATTTGTCTTTTTATGTTCATCCTTTTCCGAATTGTACAAATTGCTGAACGACAAAAGTCTCGATTTAATCGGGTGTATGCCTACTGTGTAGCTATGATTTTATTCTACCACTTTGCAGTTAATATAGGAATGGACATCGGTTTTGCACCAGTAATTGGAATTCCTCTACCTTTCTTTAGTTATGGAGGTTCTTCCATGATGTCCTTTAGCGTTATGATGTTTGTCTTACTGAAACTAGACAGTCAGCGCGGGAACGTTTTAGGGTGATTTTATTTTTTTTTGTAGGGATAGGGCAGTCCTATCCCTACAAAAAAATTACAGTGATTTCGTTCTACCTCCGTCTACAGGAACATTAATTCCGTTAATATAACTAGCGGCAGGAGATGCTAAAAACGCTATTGCATTTGCAACTTCCTCTGGTTGTGCAATTCTTCCCATTGGGGATTCTGCAGCCATTTCAGCAAAAATATCTTCAATAGACTCATTTGTTTTTGCGGATTTTGCTTCTGCAATACCTTGTAAACGAATCGTATTTGTTGCACCCGGTAATACATTATTCACAGTAATATTGAATGGCGCTAATTCAGTTGCCAATGTCTTACTCCAACTAGCCACAGCACCACGAATCGTGTTTGAAACACCTAAGTTTGGCAATGGTTGTTTTACACTCGTAGAAATTATATTGATAATACGACCATATCCGTTCTCTTGCATAATAGGATATAATGCTTGTACCAAAATATGGTTACAAATTAAATGTTGTGTAAATGTATCGTAAAATTCATCAATTCCTGCTTCACGAATTGGCCCACCTTTTGGTCCACCTGTATTATTCACTAAAATATGACAACTAACTCCGGATGCAATGTGTTTTTCAATCGCAGCTTTCAACTCCGTAGGCTTAGTGAAATCAGCAGAAATATAACTGTGTTTTTGTCCTACTGGCGTAGGTAATTCTGCTAATGTAGCTTTTAATTTATCCTCGTTACGTGCAATTAATACAATAGTTGCTCCTAAAGAAGCCATTTCTAATGCACTTGCTTTTCCTATTCCTTGTGTACTTCCACACACAAATGCAGTTTTATTTTCTAAGTTTAAATTCATTTGTTTTGATTTTGATGGAACAAAGATACCAAATGAATATGGGATACAAGAAGAAATTTGTCTATCTGTAGAAATTCATTTCGTCGACATATTTTCGAACTTCTTCTGGCAACAAATAGTGAACTTCTTGCTTATTTTTAATTGCATGACGAATATACGTAGACGATATTTTTAAAATTGGGGCATCGTAGCAAAAATGGGCATTCGGAAAATCCTTTAATAAAATAGAATGGTCGTTCTGGAAATCATTTTGTTCCATTTCCTGAACAGTAAGTACCCTTGGATATATAAACATCGGATAATTAGTACGAATTAGATCATAGTTTTTCCACTTTGTAAATCCGCGTAAATTATCTTCTCCAAGTATTAAAGCAAATGAATGTTTGGGATGTTTTTCTTTTAAAAATGCTAAAGTATCTATGGTATAATTTGGCTTTGACATTTTAAATTCGATGTCACAAGCCTTCAGTTTGTCATTGGATTCTATTGCCAATTCCACTAAAGCAAGTCGATGGTGATCCGCTAACAATGTCACTTTTTGTTTTAGTGGATTTTGCGGTGTAACAACCAACCAAACTTGGTCTAAATCTGGTAAGTTGGCAAAATAATTAGCGATTACTAAATGACCTATATGAATCGGATTAAAGGTGCCAAAAAATAAACCAATTCGCATTTCTTACTGATTTAAAAAATTAGCAACAATGGACTCTGCTTTTGTACATGCATTTTCCAAATTATCATTTTCTAGGATGACATCAAATTTATATGCTAATGCTAATTCTTCTTCTGCACGCGCCATACGCATTTGTATTTTTTCCTCTGTCTCCGTACTTCTTGCACGCAAACGTCGCTCTAACTCTCCGATAGAAGGTGCTTGCACAAAAACAGAAAGTGCTTGCTCTCCTAACTTACTTTTTATGTTAATCCCTCCCAAGACATCTACATCAAAAACAACCACTTTTCCCTCACTCCAAAGTTTTTCTACTACTTCGTGTAACGTTCCGTAATAATTATTGGTATATACTTCTTCCCATTCCAAAAATGCATCTTCTGCTATTTTCTGTTTAAACCCTTCCACACCTAAAAAATGATAGTCTTTACCATCTATTTCTCCTGGTCGAGGATCTCTACTACATGCAGAAATCGAAAAAACTAAATTTGGAAAATGTTCCAATAAATAACGAACAATCGTAGTCTTCCCTGCACCTGAAGGAGCAGAAAATAAGATACTTTTACCAGTAATTTTTGGTGTACTCATAATTTATAATGTGTTCAATACTTGTTCTTTAATTTTCTCTAAAGCATCCTTCATATCTACCACAATTTTTTGTAATTCCACGTGGTAACTTTTACTCCCTAAGGTGTTTATCTCTCTCCCCAACTCTTGGGTAATAAACCCTAATTTTTTTCCAGCAGCTGGAAGTACCATTGTTTCTAAAAAGTAATCCAAATGATTTGCTAAACGCATTTTTTCTTCCGATACATCTAATTTTTCAATGTAAAAAATTAATTCTTGCTGGAAACGATTCTCATCAAAACCAACGACAGCACCTGCTTCTTCCAGTCCCTTGCGCATACGTTCTTTAATGATATCAATACGCACCGATTCATAAATATCTACTTGTTTTAATAAACTTCTAATTTCTTCAATACGATCGGTAAACTCTTTCTCCAACGCTTGTCCTTCTTGACGACGAAAGGTATTCAAATTCATACAAGCATCTGCCACAATGGTATGTAAGAAAACAAACTCCTCTTCACTAACCGTAGTGTCTTTCGTTTGCGTATAAATTTCAGGCATACGTAAGACCATCGACAAATAATCTGAACTTGATTCACCAATTAATGCATTCGTATCTTTTAAATCTTGGTAATATGCTTGTGCGAGCTCTTTATTGATTTCTACCGATTTTGAAACTCCAATACTTTCTATTTGTATGTTTAATTCTACTTTTCCTCTATCCAAGGCATTAGTAACATATTGACGTATTTCTAGTTCTTTTTCACGGTATGGACTTGCAATACGCGTATATAAATCCATACTTTTACTATTCAACGATCTAATCTCTACGCTGATTTTTTTATCTTCAAAGGATCCGGAAGCTTTTCCATATCCTGTCATTGAATGTAACATATCCCTTCTATTTTGAGAGTAAAATTACCACAAAGAATAACTTTTTGAACGCATCAATAAAACTATTTTTTGGTATAGTTGTTTTTCACGTGTTAGACTTCCTACATATTTCGTAATTTAGTAGCATAATCTGAATTTTTAATAGACAGAAATGAAAGTTATAGATCACTTAAACGAAGCAAAATCAACCCTATTTTCATTTGAAATTTTACCTCCTTTAAAAGGAAAAAGTATTCAATCTATCTTTGATGGAATAGATCCATTAATGGAATTTAAGCCAAAATATATTAACGTAACGTATCATCGTGAAGAATATATTTTCAAAGAAAGAGACAACGGTTTACTTGAAAAAATTGCGATTCGTAAACGTCCAGGCACCGTGGGTATTTGTGCTGCAATTATGAATAAATACCAAGTAGATGCTGTACCTCATTTAATTTGTGGTGGATTTAGTAAAGAAGAAACAGAAAATGCCTTAATTGATTTACAATTTTTAGGTATCGACAATGTACTTGCTTTACGTGGTGATTCTATCAAAACAGAAAGTGCATTTAGACCGCATCCAGAAGGACATTCCTACGCTGTTGATTTGATCAAACAGGTAGTAGAAATGAATTCTGGAAAATATATTACAGAAGATTTCCAATTAGAACCAACGAACTATTGTATCGGAACAGCTGGTTACCCTGAAAAACATTTTGAAGCAATGAATTTAAGTACAGATTTACAGTATTTAAAAGCGAAAGTGGATGCAGGTGCTGAATATATCGTAACACAAATGTTCTTTGACAATCAAAAATACTTTGACTTTGTGGATGCATGTCGTGCTATTGGTATTACTGTTCCAATTATTCCAGGTATTAAACCAATAAAAACATTAAACCATACAACTTTCCTACCTAAATTGTTTCATATTGACTATCCAGAAGCATTGGCAAAAGAATTATTGAAATGTAAAAATAACGAAGCTGTAAAACACCTAGGAATTGAATGGGGTATCCAACAATCAAAAGAATTAAAGGCGCGTAATGTGCCTGGAATTCACTATTATACCATGTCTAATTCGGATGAAGTGAAAGCGATAGCTTCCGAAGTATTTTAATTTTTATTATGCGTAACTATTTCGTATTATGTTTACTAATATTTATTGGTAGCACTTCATTTTCTCAAAATAAGCACATCCAACTTACCAATGGCTTAATTGTAGCGCAGTTAGATCGACCAGAAGAAAAGTTTTCGTTAGAAATAAACTTAGCTGAATTGTTTTCGAATGAGGGTATTAAAGTTATCCCATCTTTAAACATTCTAAAACAAGGTGAAATTCCTTCCGTATTAGCTTCCGATTCAATTATCAGTTCACTCAAATCAAAATATATTGACACCTACATTTTAGTTTCTGTCCGTGGATTTGATAAAAACTTTAAACCATCAACACATTTTGAAAGTTTAGCAAACGAGTTAGCATCAAGCCATTTATTCCCGTTATACCGTGACGAAATTATGTCTATCACTTTTGAATTCACATTTTATCGAAATGGTGAAGTAATTGCCAATGAATTACTTCGTTTAAAAAATGTAGATTCTAAAGATAAAGTAATGAAAAAATTGCGCAAGAAATTACCAAAGTTAATTTCAAAGTGGAAAGTGTAATTTTAATACAGTAGGATGGCATGCCATATCCCACAGTATTAAAATCTATATCCCCGCTAAATTTAATCGCAATTTCAATCCTGCACTTGTATTAGAAGTAGGATACGAAGTAGCTACTTTAGGCCTGTTTATTACCTATCGTTAATACATCATCAAAGTTAAATTCGGTCCTAAATTGTAATCCATCGAAGATTTTATCGAAATAACCATCTGACCAGCAGTTGCTTGGTTAGTGTTTTCTACAATCTTACGAATCACGGTGTAATTATCTCTAAAAGAGAAATCGAAACGTATATTTAAATCATTTTCAGGGATTTTTCCTTGTATTTTGAAAGGGAACTTTACTTTCGAGAATTTTACACCGGAACCAATCACCCATTCTTTCGATAGTATTTCCGTAACTTGTTGATTGCTTAAAGCCAACGATGCATTACGGTCTTTTTTATATTCCAATTTGGTTATCAAACCTTGACCCAAGAAATTCCAAGTCGCATCAAAACCAAATAATGGAGAAAAACGTTCGGTTAACGCAACATTTTGAATTTGTCTCTCCGCAATAAAATTCGTATTCAAATCCAAAGTGGATGGATTACCATTTGCATCAACTTGTGCTTTTAAATTGGTTTGTATCCCTGAAATACTAACACTGGAAGAATACGCATGACGTAAGGTAATATTTTTAGTGCGTTTTTTGAAAAACTCCATTTTTGAAAAACCATTATAATTAATCGACCAGTTTGGCAATGGTATCGCTGCTATTGGATTAATATTTCTAGTTGACATCTTATTATTGGTGTAGGAAGTAAGAAATGAACCTACTAATACTTCTTGTTGCGTTGCGCCATACCCTTTTGCATAACCACTTGTAACGACACTAGAATTTGGATTTTTATTTCCTAATAATTGACTCACTTCCTCGCGATTATTTCGCAATGCCGTGAAAGAAGAAGATTGATAAGTAGTTCCCGAAACAATAAAGGAAGAGCGTAAAGCAATTGTAGAGTAAGTCAATGTTCCTGTTTCTACTAAACTTTGATTTTGATAACTTTGCGTAGAATCATTCCAACGGAAAAAATCGCTGGAATTCATTGCATAATTACGGTTGAAATTCAATTCTACCGAAACATCTTTCAAAGGTTCCACGGTCACCCTACCCGAAATATTTTGGGAATGCGTAAGCGTATGTTGTTTATTTAATGCTTGATTTTTAACTAACCAACCATTATCCGCAGCGGTTCTTGCAAAATCATAAGCTGTTTTTTGACCATAAATATCATAGGTTTGTTGGCCAAACAAAAAGCCTGTTAATGCACTTGGTGACGTTCCAGGCATTCCTAAATAACGGGTTTCTAAATTATATCCTGGTAACAATGTACCGTCATTTAACGCATAGGTACCTGAAACTGAACGTACACTCATCACTGCACGACCAATGGTAGCAACCACAGTATTCACTGGTTCTTTCTCACGTTTTGCGCGTTTTGCTTCTCTTTTTTCTTTTCGTTCTAAACGGCGACGTATACGGTCTTCTTTACGTTTCTCTTTTCGAGTTAATTGATTATACGGTTTACCAAAAGAGGTAACTTTTGGATCAAACTTAGTAGCTTTTTTCGCTGGAGCTTGTTGTTGCGTTGTTACTTGAGGACGTGTATTTGTTTTTCCACTTTCGATAATTTTCTTTAAATAAGGAACTTTAGAGTAAAAATTGGTCATGTTTAAGGTAGTAGTTAGATTTACTACACGACTATTCTGAACTGTATTTCCAAATTGACTTTGTCCTAATGGTGCACGTTGCCAGTTAAACGTTCCGCTGTATTTTGCAGACGCCGTAACAAAATCCAATAAGGGAATTTTATCGAATGGCAGATTATAACTAAAGGAATAATCATGGGTATAATCCATTGTTTTACCTAGTGTATTCAATTGTCGTTTGATGGTATCTAAAAAGATTTGATATCCTACTGGATCCGCTTTTTTATCTACACGACCATTTGACTCATCAAAGATTGCACGATCAGAAGCATTAAACGTAAACTTCAAGTTTTTTGTAATATCATACCCTAAACTATACGAACGGTTCCACGTAAATGATTTCACATAAACCGGTGTAAATTCGTAGGTAGGTGCTAAATTATTGCGCACTTTCCGCTCATTATAGTTACGTAATACATCATTATTGATCGAAATCGTTTTTGGTGTCAAATATAAATTGGCATCTTTAATTACGTTCCACCACTTAGATTTCTGCATAAACTTTACCTTTTTGAATGGCTCTATAGGTTTTGCTGCGAAACTATAACTATATGTCAACGCGCTTTTCCAACTTCTAGTACGATCATACTCGATATTAAAATCGCGTTTATACGTTTCATTATACCCATACGTTGCTGAAAAATTAGATATATTCCAAAAATGCGCTTTTGAATCTGGATTTGCCTCTTTACGTACATTTGTAAAATTATAGGATCTTCTTTCAGTGAAGTCTTGTCCCGATTTTGCACGTTGATTTTTTTCTGCTAAAGGGTAATCATTCAATTTGATATCCGGATTAAAAGGATCATATTCCGGATTGATAATTCCTAGATTATAGCCATAAAAAAATGGTAATGAAATCTTTCGTTTATTTCCTAAAAACTGACCTAATTGCATGGTAGTATTAAAATCGAACCCAATTTGTTCATTACGTTGCCTTTCTTGCACACGACTTTCAATAGAACCCCAGTTTACGGTTGAGTAATTTCCAGAAACGGACACATTCGCAAAATCAGCCGCTTGCACCTGCATTCTTCCAACAGCCGCCGTACCACCATTACTTTGGAAATCTGTTAAACGTAACTCATTGATCCAAACATTACCACATTTTGCTAAACCATCATCACTCCATAATTTGTTATTATCGATTGCTGGATTACGTACACCAATCATGATCGTTTTTACACCTTGTAAATTAGGACTTCCTTTTACCTTTATGTAGCGTGTTGGATTAGCAGGATCTACCATCACATACTCCGTTGAATTATTGGTAGTTGAATTAGGATTTTCTGTAACACTATTTCTTTTTTTCTTTACTAAAAGAAGGTTATCAAAATCAATCTCCATGTTGTTTGCTTCTGGCCAAATTTCATTTGGATTTGAAACTGGAGAACCCTTTAAGGCTGTTTCATTCCAGACGGTAGTTGCCAAGGGCATTTCGTATTCGTAATAATTATCCGTAAAGTCTGAGCCTAAACGAACAAATAAGGTAAGGTCATAGGATATTAACGGACTCGATTTGGTTATTTCTTCCGCATGAACAAACATTTTTAATTTCTTATACGTACGCACATCAAATTGCACATTTTTATAAGCTGCTCTTGCCGAACCATCTTTTAAATTACAAACCTCAAAAGATAAAGCTTGTTCATTCATTTGGCGTTGCTGTACTTGCGAAGGATCAATCTCTCTTAAAATACCTGGAGGTAAGACGTAATTCACTGGCGCACGCGCTGCATTTTCTTCAATGTTTACTGCAGAAATATTGAAAGTTGTCAAGTTTGGATCTGTTTGAAACGTTTCTCCAGGTAAATTTAAATCTCCCAAATACTTTCTCCATTCCCCACGAATAAATTCTAAACGCGCAAAACGAACTACCACCTCTTCATTAAAGTCTTTTAAAAACATACGCATAAAACGTATGGAACGAAAATCGGAAATACCATTGACAATTTTTTGTGGTTCGCGAACAGGAACCTTAAATTGAATCCATTTTTCTACCTTATTACCAACTGGGACATCTACAATATTGGTAATATAATTTTTACCAACTTCTAAATCTTTGGAGCGTAAACTCACTTTATATTGAAAGTAACTTTCTGATTCTGAAAGGTTATTGTCTTGATTTAAATCTTCTACATCTGGTAAATTTGTTGCTTGGGTAGTATAACCGCCAGCATTTATTTTTGCAGACATTTCCAACGAAGGGGAGTTTCCTTGGTGTCTATTAAAACGTTTATAACGTGTTAAAATATCTGCTTTTTCACTGTCATATCCGTCATTTCTATAATATGTGTAATCATCGTTAGACGGATCGGATAACATCTTATCTTTCACTACAGGATCTAAAATTGGATTGTTTTTCACCCAATTAACATAGGTTTTATAGTTGGATGCTTCCGCTTCGTTATTCCAACCGTCTAATCCAATATCTTGATATTCCAAACTGGATGGACTTGGATCAAATGCATTTACCACCACATTTTGTGTAGAAACACGTGCCCACTGCGTGATTTCAATATTGTCGGTAGCAGTAGTTGTAGCAGTTGGTAACCCATTTTCAAATTCTTTACGAGAATCAGGTAGCACATCTTCCGAGATATTTCCGAGATTAAAGTATAAATCTCCTCCTGAATGTAGCGAATTTGGGTCCAATTTTTCAGCATCCTCATTAAACGGGTTTAATATCCAAAATTGGATATATTCAATGTTTGATAATTCAAAATCATTGGTACTCAAAGAACGCATAATTCCACCCCATTTGGAAGCAGGATTTTGAAAATGACCTAATTTATCTAATAGCGACGTAGAATCATAATTGTATGTACCACGTTCTTTTGGATAAAATGCTAAATCTAGAACAGGAATATTTTGGAAAGTACCAGTTTGTTGCTGTAAGTTTGGAAATATCTCTTTTTGATAGACCACACGCATTCTACTATCCGATAACATTTGTGGATTATCGATTATATGTTTAGGTGTTGTCGAGCCAGCTTGATAAAACATTGGATCAATCAAATACCAAGCAATATTTGCACGTTTAAATCCTGCGCTCAAATCTTTGTTTGCTGCTTCCGGAAATAAATCTGGTTGGTATTGAGGAATAGAAGCTAATTTCCAAGCTGTTTGTGTACGTAAATCTATCGTACTTTGACTTCCTTCAAAATCATCTACATACGAAATCCCAGCAGCAGAAATTGCTTTGGGAGTTCCTGGTATTAAATGTGCTATTTCCCCTGTGAAAGAAATGGAAGATTTAGCACGTGTAGAAAGCATTGGTAAAAAATCTACCGCTTTTGTTAAAAAAGGAAGATCGTGTTTAAATGCTATGTCCAAACCAATCATATTATTTTTAAAGGGTTCGGATCCAATATCTACTTTTTGAGTAATTGGTCTTTCTGTCATACGCATCCACGTAGCACCTAAATTAAAGTCTTTGTTAAAACGATAATTCAAGTGGGTTCCTAACATCGATCGCGCTTGAAAACCAAAAACAGAATTACTTTCAACCGAAACTTTTATAGGAGTATTTGATTCTAACACCCCAGTATTTAATATTTTAACACGACCTAAATTGTAATCCACCGAATAATCAGTACCCTCAACTAATTTTATTCCGCCCGCAGTAACAGAAACTGCACCTTGTGGTACATTTAAAGCATTTAGAGGAATATCTGAACTTACCGAAGACTGGTATTGCCCTTTAAAAATGAACCTATTTTTGGCAGGAAGTTGTTGTGCTGCAGTTTTTGTGGAATCATATAATTCCGTAAACGCAATCTTATCTACAGTACTAATTGGTATGCCTTTCGCTAACATCTTTTGGCGCAAGGTTTGACCAAAAGGCTCTATCGTAGAAAAATATACACGCCCGTTTTTTGGATTGATAGTTCCTCCGTTGTCTGCCTTATTTCCATTGAAATTTACGGGAGCAAAGTCAAATAATCCATCTGAAAAAGGTTGGTTATTAACATTCATTTTATCCATTCCCAATAAGGAAACCAACTGTTCTTTGTCTAAACCATCGTAAGGGAAAAAGTTAACCGGCAAACTTGTCGCTGGATTATTATACATCACATCCAACCGAAACCCATTTCTATCCAAGGAATAAGCACCGATTGAATAAACATTTTTCATCATCAAATCCCAAATTTTATTCTTTGGATTGGTCAATGTTGGTTTCAATAATTTCAAGAAAAGTGCAGATTTACCATCTACTCCATCTGTAGAAAATTGTCCTACTTGGTAGGTTTTTCCTTGATACGTATATTCGTAAGCAACCGCCAATACCTCATCATTGATAATAGGTTGATTGAGCGAAATATATCCTAATAATGCATTGTATGAAAACTCTTGATCTGTAAGTTTTCGTGCGTTTTCAACCTTTTCGTATTCTACTGTTTGTTTAAATGGTCCTGGCGCGGTTACTACATTCGATAAAGTCGTCACTGCATTTGAAAACCCTTTAATCTGATCTTGTGTCAACAACCAAGCATACAAATCATTCGAACTATTATCTGGAAAAATAGCGGAAGAAAAGTTTGTTGGACCTGGATTTGTACCTTGCACATCTTGCGGTAAAGCTTCTCCTAAATCCGTAAATGCGACAATATTACGCGTATTCAACGTACTATTTACCCGATTTGTTAACCACACTTCCATCCGGGTGATGTTAATTTGCGAATTTACGATAGGTAACTGCGCCATGGCAGTATCATAGGCATTTCGAAAATAATGACTAATAAAATAATGGCGATTTGATTCGTAATTATCGGCAGATAATTCAAAATTTTGAATTTGCGCTTTTCCAGAAACATTTATTTCTGTTTTTTTTCCTTTGGAGGAAGCAATTACATTATCAATGGTTAATTTCCCAAATTTCCATTGCGTTTTAACACCAAATAAGGTTTGTGAACCTTGAATTAAAGAAGTAGTTAATGGCAAGGAAACATTACCAAGTTCTATTTTTTGCAAAATTTGATCTTCATCTCCAGTATAACCAAGTTTGGTTACATTCTCAAAATCAAAGGAAGCCTGACTATTATAACTTGTACTCAATTTTAACTTAGTTCCAATTTGACCAACCAAGTTGATTTGCATATTCTGCTGAAAATCAAAACGTGTCAAACTTCTTTGCGCTACAGGTAAAATTGGATTGTCTAAACGCGAATGATTAAAACCCATTGCTACTTCGACAGAACCTTGTGGTTTGATGGTAATTTCATCCGAACCAAAAAAGTTAGCGAACCCTTTACCTCCAACCTTAATTGGTGGCACTAATGGCTGACCTGATTCTGTCTGTGCATCTATTTTATCTTTCCAATTATTTGCTAATGATTTCTTACGTTCATATTCTAAATATTCCTTCAAAGTCATCATCGAAGGATTACGATAATTGATTTTTATAGAATCCCCTAATGTTTCTTTGAATATGTATTTGCGTAAAATAGGATCATAAACGATCGTTTGATTTACCTTGCTTGGATCTCCTAAATCAAAGCGTTGAGGAGCTGTTTCTGAAGGATCATACGTTTTCTTTAGTGGAAAAGGTAAGGGCTTAATAGAGTCTTGGGCAAACAAACTGCCATAAAACAAAGATAGCAAGGTAATAATAATCACCTTGCTACAATCTTGTATATAGCACTTAATACGCTTACTCAATGTTTATAAAATTTTAAGGGCTCCTTTAATAATTTGTTCTACAGATTCATCGCCTTGACTAACCTTTTCAATCGCTTTTTCCGCATTCTTTTTATCAAATCCTAAAGAAACCAAATCAGTTAACGCATCAAATCGATTTGTATTGTGTCCAGTGGAAGAAATTTGTGGGGAAAAACTCATTTTCACCATTTTATCCTTTAAATCGATAATTACCCTTTGTGCTGTTTTCACACCGATACCCTTGATACTTTGGATCGTACGTACATCTTCTACCTGAATTGCATGGGCTATTTCTTCCGGAACCAAGGAGGACAACATAATCATCGCTGTATTTGGACCAATGCCAGATACCGAAATTAAATGATTAAACATGTCGCGTTCTTCTTTGGTTGCAAAACCGTACAACAATTGTGCATCTTCACGTACTATAAATTGCGTGTAAACCTTAACCGCTTCTTCCGAACCGATGGATGAAAATGTATTTAATGAAATTTTCACCTCATAGCCCAAACCATTACAATCAATAATTAGCGTCGTAGGATTTTTTTCTATTAATTTTCCGTTTATGTGCGCGATCATCTATTATTTGTTTTGAGCATCTACCACTGCAACCTTCACCATGTTAACGATTTCACGAACAGAAGCACCCATTTGAACTACATGCACTGATTTTTTCAAACCAACTAAAATTGGACCAATTGCCTCTCCTTCAATCATTTCCTGCAACAACTTATACGCTATATTTCCAGAAGATAAATTAGGGAAAATCAAGGTGTTAACTTGCTTATTTGCCAACGATGAGAACGAAAATTTCTCATTCATCAAATCGTTGTTTAACGCAAAGTTTGCTTGAACCTCTCCATCTACCACAAGCGACGGATATTTTTCATGGAGAATATCTACTGCTTGCGCCATTTTAATTGAATCTTTCCCTGGAGACGATCCGAAATTAGAATAACTCAATAAAGCAATTTTTGGAATCACTTTAAATTTACGAATTGTTTTCGCTACGTTATTTGTGATTTCCGCAATTTCTTCCGCGGTAGGATCCATGTTTATAGTCGTATCCGCTAAGAACAAAGGACCTCTTTTGGTCATCAAAATGTACAATCCAGCGATTGTTTTTACATCTTTTTGTGTGCCGATTGTCTGTAATGCAGGCCTAACAACATCTTTATAATTACGTGTTGCTCCAGAAATCATAGCATCCGCATCACCAGTTTCTACCATCATAGCACCGAAATGATTTCGTTCACGCATGATTTGAATAGATTCAAATTCGGTAAATCCTTTACGTTTACGCTTTTCAAAGAATGCTTTTCCGTATGCTATGCGACGCTCTTGTTCTTCTTCCGATTTTGGGTCTACAATTTCAAATTCGGTAAATTCTAAGGCATATTCATTAATAATTGCTTCGATACGTTTTCTGCTTCCTAAAAGTATTGGAAATGCAACTGCTTCTTCACTCGCAAACTGCGCTGCTTTTAATACTTTATAATTATCTGCTTCCGCGAAAACTACACGTTTTGGATTACTTTGCGCTTTTACGGTAATATTTCGTAATAACTTATTATCTAATCCTAAACGGTTTTTTAATTCCATTTCATACGCATCCCAATCTTTTATTGGATTTTGTGCCACCCCTGAGTCCATAGCTGCTTTTGCAACAGCAGGAGCCACGTAATAAATCAAACGTGTATCTAAGGGTTTTGGAATAATTTGCTCTCTACCAAAAGAAATAGTTTTATCCCCATACGCTTCGATTACTTCTTCCGGAATTGTTTCTTTCGCTAAAGATGCAATCGCTTTTACAGCTGCCAACTTCATTTCTTCGTTGATCGTAGTTGCGCGAACATCCAATGCACCACGGAAAATGAATGGGAACCCCAACACATTATTAACTTGGTTAGGATGGTCCGAACGACCAGTTGCCATAATGATATCTTTACGCACCGAAACAGCATCTTTGTAAGAAATCTCTGGTTCCGGATTCGCTAAAGCAAAAACAATTGGATCTTTTGCCATCGAAGCAATCATTTCTTTCGAAACTAAATTTCCTTTCGACAAACCAAGAAAAACATCAGCATTTACAAACATTTCTTCCAGAGATTTATCGCCAGTTGTATGTTGACCAAATATTAACTTATTGTCTTCTAAGTCTTTTCTCCCTGCATGTAATAAGCCTTTACTATCATACATGAATATTTTTTTCACATCTGCACCTAAAGAAATGTACAATTTAGCACAGGACATAGCGGCTGCACCAGCTCCAGAAATAACAATTACGACATCTCCGATTTTTTTGTTTGCTAACTCTAACGCATTCAATAAAGCTGCAGAAGAAATAATCGCAGTACCATGCTGATCATCATGCATAATAGGAATATTCAATTCCTCTTTCAAACGACGTTCTATCTCAAACGCTTCAGGTGCTTTAATATCTTCTAAATTGATTCCGCCGAATGTAGGAGCAATTGCCTTCACTGTTTGAATAAATAATTCTGGATCAGATGCATCAACTTCGATATCAAATACATCGATGTCTGCGAAAATTTTAAATAAAACTCCTTTACCTTCCATTACTGGTTTTGATGCCAAAGGCCCTATATTTCCAAGCCCTAAAACAGCAGTACCATTCGAAATTACAGCAACTAAATTTCCTTTGGCTGTATATTTATAAACATCTTCAGCGTTTTCAGCAATTTTAATACATGGTTCTGCAACTCCAGGTGAATATGCTAAAGATAAATCACGTGGTGAGGCATAAGGTTTTGTAGGAATTACTTGCACTTTTCCTGGACGACCACTTGAGTGGTAATCTAAAGCGTCTTGTTTGCGAATTTTTGCCATAATCTGTTGGATATTTTTCACAACAAATGTAAGAAAAATCGAGGATTAATGATTCAAAAAAAAGAAATAAAAAAAGGGTGGAAAAAGAGAATTTAAAGCTACAAATCAGTGTCTTACTACAAATCTAGTAGTTTGAACTAACACTTCATTTGCATAAATATTTACGATGTAAACATTATTTTTAAAGTCAGATAAATCGATTTTTTTGAAGCTATCTAATTCATCTGCAAAAATTTCTGTACCCAATGCACTGAAAATTTTAATGGTACCTTTCGTTAAACCTCCTTTAACGTTAATATTTAAAAATTCAGAAGCTGGATTAGGATACACAGAAACAGAGATATCATCATTATCTACGATTTTACTATTCGATTGTGCAAACAACCCAACAGAAAGAAAAATAGAAAGTGTAATGATAAAAAGTTTCATCGCTAAAATTGATTTATTCAAATATATAAAATAAAGTTTGAAAAACAAACAATTAACAAAAAAATAAAATAATATAAAAATCGAAAGAAAATAAATCGACAACTTTATGGATAATTTAGAAAGAAAAAAATGACATTATTCTTGTCGATTAAAAAATTAATTCTAATTTTGATTAAATAATAATCGTAATTGTTTAAAATATAAGCATGAAATAGCCCTGTAGAAAATCAAATAAAAGTCTCAAAAGGCGAAATCAATATAACCTTTAGAAATAAAATTAAAAACATATGAAACATTTAAAATTAAACGACAAAGCGCCAGCATTCGAAAGTATTGACCAACATGGAAATACATTTTCATCGGCAACATTAACAGGAAAAAAGTTTGTTCTATATTTCTATCCGAAAGATTTAACACCTGGCTGTACAGCTCAAGCGTGTAACCTGCGTGATAACTATACTGAACTTCAAGCACAAGGAATCGAAATTATTGGTGTTAGTATGGACGATGTAAAATTACATACACGTTTCATAGAAAAATATGAACTACCTTTTACTTTATTAGCAGACACCGATCGCAAAGTAATCGAAACGTATGGCGTTTGGGGATACAAAAAATTTATGGGTAAAGAATATGACGGGGTTCACCGTACTACATTTATAGTAAACGAAGTAGGAACAATCATCGGAATCATTGATAAACCGAATACAAAAGACCATACCCGGGAAATTTTAGAAATTTATTCCAACAAATAGTAGAACATAAATAAATTACGTTTTACTGCACATACCTTTGTCAAAAGAAACGCTAAAAGCGAACTAAACAGTAAAAACAAATTAAAAAATAAAGATCATGGCAAAAGAAGCAAACAAAGAAGTGAACTTAGAAAAATTAAAAGCACTTCAACTTACAATGGATAAGTTAGACAAAACTTACGGAAAAGGGAGTGTTATGAAATTAGGTGATTCACCAATCGAAGAAGTAGAAGTGATTCCTTCTGGTTCCATAACCTTAGACCTTGCGTTAGGAGTAAATGGTTTTCCAAAAGGAAGAATTGTAGAAATCTACGGACCAGAATCATCCGGTAAAACAACATTAGCAATTCACGCTATTGCGGAATGTCAAAAAAACGGTGGTATCGCTGCATTTATTGATGCAGAACACGCGTTCGATCAGTTTTATGCAAAACGTTTAGGGGTTGATATTGATAATTTATTAATCTCTCAACCAGATAATGGAGAACAAGCTTTAGAAATCGCAGATAACTTAATTCGTTCTGGTGCAATTGATTTAATCGTTGTGGATTCTGTCGCAGCATTAACGCCAAAAGCAGAAATCGAAGGGGAAATGGGAGATTCACAAATGGGTCTTCAAGCACGTTTGATGTCGAAAGCACTCAGAAAATTAACAGGTTCAATTTCAAAAGCAAAATGTTCTTGCATCTTCATCAACCAATTACGTGATAAAATCGGTGTAATGTTTGGTAACCCTGAAACGACAACCGGTGGTAATGCATTAAAATTCTATGCTTCTGTACGTTTAGATATTCGTCGTGCTACACAATTAAAAGATGGGGAAGAAGTTATCGGTAACCGTGTAAAAGTGAAAGTGGTTAAAAACAAAGTTGCTCCACCTTTCCGTAAAGCAGAATTCGACATCATGTATGGTACTGGTATTTCTAAAGTAGGTGAAATCATCGACCTAGGTGTAGATCTAAATATTATCAAAAAAAGTGGCTCTTGGTTCTCTTACGGAGAAACGAAATTAGGTCAAGGTAGAGACTCTGTTAAATCCATTTTATCCGATAATCCAGAACTAATGTTAGAATTAGAAGGATTAATCAAAGATGCATTGAGAAAACCAGAGGCGCAAGAGTTAGTGTTAGGAGAATAAGTTTCAAAACCAGTAGAGCAACAAAGCATTGTTGCTCTACTGGTTTTAACGCATCAAAATCCGAGCAGTTTGTTCGGATTTTTGTGTTAATATAATTTGTTTGTCAACAGTTACACGATCTATCGTTTGTTGGTCATAATGACGAATAGTGACCAACTCAAACCCTTCTTCAACCGAAATAACGAAATCTTTTTCTAAAATTTGAAATAAATTTTTGATCACATTTTGTTTATTGTCAATTACAAAATCAAAACTAATAGCAGAGTTCTGCATTAAATTAATTTGCACACCGGCTTGCGATAAAACTTCAAATAAATGACTTAAATTTTCTTCTGCGATAAACGAAAAATCTTTTGGAATAATACTCACTTTTATTTGATCCATTTTAAATATAAATGAGGGTACTAAATGATCAAATTCAGTCGAAGCAGAAATTTGGGTTCCTTCCGCATATGGATCAATAAAGGATTTCACATACAAAGGAATATTTTTATTCTGTAACGGTTTTATGGTTTTTGGATGTATTACAGTTGCCCCATAATAAGCCAACTCAATCGCTTCTTGAAAAGAAATTTGATTCAATTTAATGGTTGCATCAAACCACTTTGGATCAGCATTCAACATTCCTGGAACATCTTTCCAAATCGTAACGCTTTTTGCCTCTAAACAATATGCGAAAATTCCAGCGGAATAATCAGAGCCTTCTCGACCTAGGGTGGTAGTTAAACCTTCGGTAGTAGAGCCTATAAAACCTTGGGTAATTATAGTGTCGGAAGATTTTAATAAAGGTTTAACAGCTGTTGAAATTAATTCTTGCGTCTTAAGCCAATCTACAGAAGCGTTACGATATGTATTATCGGTACGAATAAACAAACGAGCATCTAACCAAATGGCTTTTTCTGTTTGTTCTAATAAATAACTCTCCACAATTTTAGTAGAGAGAATTTCTCCCAAAGAAACAACTTGATCGTATACAAAATCATAGTTTTCAGAAA
>Ga0209084_1000900_pt1 | contig 26601 bp, 25 predicted proteins | sample C_130820_MF_Meta_FD_187309 | JGI IMG/M metagenome (GOLD analysis project Ga0209084, IMG submission 187309) | Freshwater microbial communities from Lake Croche, Canada to study carbon cycling - C_130820_MF_MetaG (SPAdes) (version 2) | ecosystem: Environmental > Aquatic > Freshwater > Lake...
GGGGGTGGATCTGTCTTTGGAGTAACGTGACCCCTGCGCCCAATCGACCTCCCGTTGTCGAGCCGGCAATAGACACGATGCCCGGTTTCCTCGGATGATAGGCCAACCAAAAACTAAAAAGGATCAAAGCAGATGAAACAACTTACCTTCGGACTCTTCTTGATTGTGGCACTGACTTCGTGGCTTTCCGCAGCCGACAACACCAAAACGGCCTACGACTTTTCATTCCAGCCCCTAATAGGAGAAACACCGATTCCGCTGCTTCAGTGGAAGGGTAAAGTGATACTCGTCGTCAATACGGCGTCAAAATGTGGCTTTACACCCCAATACGAGGGTTTGGAGGCGCTTTACCTCAAGTACAAGGACCAAGGCTTGGTCATCATCGGAGTCCCAAGCAACGATTTTGGTGGCCAAGAACCGGGAACAAACGGGCAGATCGCCGAGTTCTGCAAGTTGAACTACGGCGTCACTTTTCCCATGGCCTCGAAACAAGTGGTCGTGGGCGCTAACGCCCACCCCTTTTACCTGTGGGCCAAGGCGACCCTCGGGGCCAACACTGTACCCGGCTGGAACTTCCACAAGTACTTGGTCGATCGTCAGGGCAAATTGGTCAAGGCTTTCGATTCTGGTACGGCGCCCAACTCATCCAAATTGACCCAAGCCTTAGAAGCTGCCTTGAAAAGCTGAGGGTAGCCGCCTAATTCGACTCGTCGCGCAGTCGGTCAAGCCACACTGCGCCGATGATGATGAACCCTTTGACCACGAGCTGAAAGTAGGAAGAAATTCCCAGTAAGTTCATGCCGTTGTTGATGACGCCGATCATCAAGGCTCCAATGAAGGTGCCCCAAATGCTGCCACGACCTCCGCTGAGGCTGGTACCTCCGATGACTACCGCCGCGATGACATCGAGCTCGTAGCCGTTACCGGCCACTGGCTCGGCCGAATTGAGACGAGCAGTGAGAATCACCGAACTCAGGCCCGCTGTTGCCCCCGCGATGACGTACGCCAGCGCTTTATAGAAATTGGCGTTGATCCCCGACAGCCTGACCGCCGCCTCATTGCCACCAATGGCATATGTGTAGCGGCCCATCCGGGTTTGTGTCAGCACGAAATGGGCAACCAGCACCACCGCGATAAAAATGAGGACGGGGATGGGCAGACCAAACAGATAGCCACTTCCCACGAAGCGGAGATCTTCAGGAAGCCCCGAAATAGGATACCCGTTGGTGTAAATGAGGGTGATTCCGCGGGCAATACCCATCATGCCCAGCGTTACGACAAACGGTGTGATCTTGCCCAAAGTTATGAACAAACCGTTGAAAACACCGAAAGCTATGCCCACTCCCAAGGCGGCAGCGATGACGGCCGCCACCGGCAGTTGCGCGTGGATCAAACCGGCACAAACCGCGCCGGAAACGGCGAGAATTGAACCTACCGACAAATCGATTCCACCGGTCAGGATGACGAAGGTCATTCCCACCGCGATGATGCCGTAGATGGAAGTTTGGCGAATGACGTTGATGATGTTGTTGGGCGCCAAAAACACGGGCGAGAGAATCGAGATGATGACGCAGATCGCGAAGAAGGCGATCAGAATTCCATAGTTTTTCAGTATAACCTTGAGATTAAGCTCCATCCTGATGCCCCTCTGCTGTCGATTTAATGCTCGTTTGCGAGTGAAGTCCCAGGGCGTACTCCATAACCCGCTCGCTGTCGGCTTCATCGCGCTTGAACTCCGCCACAATGGCGCCACTAAACACCACTTCAATCCGGTCGCTCATGTTCATGACCTCAAGAAGTTCGGACGAAACCATGATCACTGCGGCGCCTTCCTTGGCTAGATTTTGCATGAGCTTGTAAATTTCTACTTTGGCGCCGACGTCAATACCCCGGGTCGGTTCGTCGAAGATGTACAAACGGCAGTCGCGCAGAAACCATTTGGCAAGCACAACCTTCTGCTGGTTTCCGCCGGAAAGGTGCAGCACCTGCTGTTTAAGACTTGGTGTTTTGATGTCCATCTTGTCGACCATGGACTTCACTTTGGCCTGAAGCGAGCGCCCGAGCAGAACGCCGAAGCGAGAGAATAGATCGAGCACGGTGAGAGACGCATTGTCGAGCACAGAAAGCCCCAGTACCAGGCCCTGCTGCTTTCGCTCCTCTGGAATCAGCCCGATGCCCATTTTGACGGCGTCACGGGGACTACGGATATGAGTCTTTACGCCATCGATGAAAACCTGCCCCGAGTCGGCTTGGGTGTGACCGAACAGCAGTTGCATGATTTCGGTTCGTCCGGCGCCAACCAATCCTGTAAACCCGACGATCTCACCTTGGTTCACGTGGAACGAAACATCCTGACAGACTCCCTGTTTCGTGAGGTTTTCAACCCTGAGAACTTCACGACCCACCGGTATCGTCATCTTGGGGTACTGCTCGTCTAGGCTGCGTCCTACCATATGGCGGATGATTTCGTCCGTTTTGAGTTCCGCAATCGCTTTGGTGATGATTTTCTGGCCATCTCGGATTATGGTGACCCGGTCGGCAACCTTGGCGAGTTCTTCCAGACGGTGCGAAATGTAGATGACCGACACCCCGCTCGCCTTTAAGCTTCGGATAATATCGAAAAGACGTTCGACTTCGTTGCCGGTCAGGGCGGCCGTGGGTTCATCCATGACAATGATTTCGGAGTTCAGAGACAGAGCCTTCACGATTTCTACGACCTGCTGGTAGGCGGGGCCCAACGTGTAGATCTTGGCTCGCGGATTTAAATCGATGCCGAAAGGTTCCAGCAGTTTCTTCACGTCCTTGTCCATCTTAGACCAGTCGATGAGGGAACCGCCAAGCAGCGGCTCACGGCCCAAAAAGATATTCTCGGCCACCGACAAATGACGTACAAGATTCAGTTCTTGGTAAATGACGCTCACGCCCGCGTCGAGCATGGAGCGGATTCCGGTCGTGGTAATGGGCTTCCCGTGGAGCCGGATCTCACCCTCGTCCGCTGTATACAGGCCCGAAAGAATCTTCATCAGGGTAGACTTGCCGGCCCCGTTTTCTCCCACCAAGGCGTGGACTTCGCCGGCTTCGAGCTCGAAATCTACACCCTTGAGAGCGCGGACCCCGGGGAAGGATTTCGTAATTCCACGCATTTCCAACGCGAAGGCCATGTGCTCACCCCATTGCTTGATAAAAAGTACAGGCCGGCTTCCAGTGCCGGCCTGTAGCTAAAACTGCTTCGAATTACTTAGTGACAGGCATCGGAGTGATGTAATCAACGGCCTTGGCGGGCTTCTTCTTGCTCTTGATCATGTCGACCAAGGCCTTCAGGGCCATCGCGGCCTGCTTGCCAGGGTACTGGTCGATCGTGGCTCCGAGCGTGCCGGCCTTCATGTATGCCTTGGCATCGTCGGTGGCGTCAAAGCCGATAGTTACGATCTTTTTGACATCCAGCTTGGCAGCCTTCATCGCTTCGATAGCACCAATGATCATCTCGTCGTTGGCACCGAAGACGGCGTCAAACTTGGGATAAACCTGAATCAAGTTTTCCATAACCGACTGGGCCTTGGCGCGGTCAAACTCAGCAGTCTGCGAAACGAGAATCTTGATGTTCGACTTCTTCATCACCTCGTCGAAGCCGGCCTTGCGGTCAACAGCGGCGGAAGAACCAGGAGTTCCCTCGAGCTCGATGACGGTGCCTTTGTTCTTCAACTTGTCAATGATGTACTGGGCAGCGGAACGGCCACCGGCCACGTTGTCGGCTCCGACGTGTGCGAGCACCTTGTCGGAGTTCGCCTTGCGGTCCACGCTCGCCACGGGGATACCAGCGGCCACAGCTTCTTCAATAGCCGGCACCTGGGAATCGACGGTCATGGGGGAAATCAAAATACCATCGACCTTCTGGGCAACAAAGTTTTCGATGGCCGCAACCTGCTTGTCGGAAGCATTCTGCGCATCGATGAATAAAAGCTTGACACCCAAATTCTTGGCGGCGGCCTCAGCTTCGGCCTTCATCGTGACGAAGAAGGGAAACTGCAAGCCAGGGACGGTCATCCCAATCACAATGTCCTTGGCAAACAGCATGCCAGGAACCAAAGCAGTCAACAGTACCAGTGCAACGAGAACTCTTTTCATGTACAACCTCCAGCGAAATAACGCTACTCGAATCATCAACTTAATCTCAGAGCTTGTCAATTAATTTTTTCGTCAAAACTGTGGTTGTCGCCGCGCTTGACACCCCGATGAGGCGGGTTTAACCTCGAGTGAATCTGAAAGGGAGGACTCAATGGCTGGTGAGAAACAGGCTCTCGAAATTGCTTTGAATCAGGGGAACGGAGTCTTGCGGCTGGAACCAAACTGGGTACCCCGGTCGTTCTGTATTCCCGGCAAAAGGCTCAAACTTCACCCGCAAGACTATTATTCCTACGGTCCCCACCGAGGGGGTATTGACGAGCGCTGGCTGGCCTCCACCACCAAGGCCGACAACGGCCCGCTTACGACTCCCTTTGAAGGGCTTTCGTTTATTCAGACCGGAGACTCGCATTTGTCGCTGAAGGACGCTCTGGAAGTGGGTGGCAAGGAGATTCTTGGCGCCGAGGTCATGAAGCGCTTCGGCGGATGGATGATGTACTCGAAGTTCTTTGACAACGAAGAACCACTTCCCCATCACGTTCACCATACCGATGCCATGGCAGCCAAGGTGGGACGCGTTGGTAAACCCGAAGCGTATTATTTTCCGAAACAACTGAACAACCACGGTGGCTATTTCCCCTATACCTTCTTCGGCCTGCATCCGGGAACCACCAAGGACCAAATCAAGGAATGCCTCGCCGTTTGGGACCAGAAAGACAACGGCATCCTCTACCTCTCCAAAGCCATGAAGTTGCAACCTGGAACCGGTTGGGATGTGCCCCCGGGAATTCTCCATGCGCCGGGATCTCTCTTGACTTACGAGCCCCAAAGGGCTTCCGACGTGTTCTCGATGTTTCAGAATGTCGTTTGGGACGTTTATACCCCGCGTGAGCTTCTGAGCAAGGATATCCCCGAGGCACACAAAAACGACCTCGACTTTTACATCGACCTCCTCGATTGGGAGGCCAACCTTGATCCGGGGTTCTATGAACACCATTTCATGAACCCACGCCCCGTGCGTCCGGTTTCCGAAATGCACGCCGAGGGCTTTGAAGAGTACGAAGTTGTGTATAAGTCCACGTACTTTTCGGCAAAGGAACTAACGGTGTTGCCCGGACGCAAGGTCGTCGTAAAAGACGAGGGTCCCTACGGCGCCATTGTGATTCAGGGGCATGGCCGAATCGGTAATCTTGAAGCCGAGTCACCAGCCCTGATTCGTTTTGGCCAGCGTACCAGGGACGAGTTTTTCGTGACCAGCGATGCAGCTCACCATGGCGTGACCATAGAGAACCTCAGCACTTCTGACCCTCTGGTGATGCTCAAGCACTTTGGTCCCCGGCCGTAAATAGAGCTCAAAGCCCAAGAGGCATCAGAACTCCTTCCAAAGGCCGTCGAGCGCCCGGCTCGCCTGCACGAAAAGCGCATATTTTTTGTCGTAGGCCGGCTTGTGGAGGGTATTAGGTTCCAAACGCTCTTTGACGCGGACCATCTTTTGGGCGGCTTGTTTGAGGTCAGTGTAGAATCCCGAGGCGACAGCGGCCGTCATGGCGCAGCCGAGGGTGCCTAATTCCTTGGCGTCGATGGTCTCGACCGGTAAACCGATCACATCAGAGAACATCTGCGCCCAAGTTCGGTTGTTGGCGGCACCGCCAGCCAATCTAAGGCAACCGGGCCGGTCGCGGTTGGGCAGTAGGCGCTCGAGATGCACCCTATGCGAATAAACAATACCCTCAAGCACCGAGCGGATGATTCCGGCACGCGTGTGATTGCTCTCGAGGCCTATGAAACAGGCTTTGGCCTGTGGGTTGTCGTTTGATCCATAGAGGAAGGGCAAAAACAGGAGCGACTGACTTCCAGGTTCCACCGAAGCCGCAAGCTCTTCGGCATAGGCATGGATGCTGAGGCCGCGCGCCAGGGCCTCCTGTTTCTCGCTCTCAAGGAACAGATCGGTGAACCATTCGTTGTTGCCCGCCGAGGTAGGGCTCGATTCTTCCACCAAGTAGTAGCCTTTAAGGCAGAACAGCGAGTTCATTTTGATCGAGTGGTTGAGCACCGGTTTTCGGGAAATGTATTGGTTGATGCCCCAGGTACCCGCAATGACACAGACGTTGGTTTCGTCGGTAACGTCCATGGCCACAGCGCAGGCGTCGATATCGAACATTCCGGCCGCGACGGGAGTGCCCGCCTTCAAGCCTGTGAGCGCGGCCACCTCGGCGGTGATTTTTCCGCAAATTTCTGTGGAATAACGCAGGGGAGGAAGCTTGTCCGCCATATCGGCTACCCCGAAAGCTTCAAGGACCTTGGGATCAAAACTGACGGAGTTCAGGTCCATGAGGCTCGTTCCCGAATAATCGGTAATTTCTGCGTAGGCTTCACCGGTCAATCGGAAGCGCACATAATCCTTCACGGAAAACACCCATTGAACTTGACTAAGGATTTCGGGCCTATTGTCTTGAAACCAGCGCCACAGGGCCACAGGTTGGCAGGCCAGAGGCGTCTGGAGGGTCCTAGGAAACACTTTGGCGGCCGTGCCGTCGGCTTCCCAAGCCTGAGGATACTTCCAAGCCCGGCTGTCGGTGGAGACTATGCCATGATAGGCGGGGTGGCCATCCTTGCCCCAAAGGTAGAGCCCTTTCCCATGACCCGTGCACGCGATACCCGCGATTTGGCCTGGTTCTACTCCTGAGGTTGACAGCGCTTCACGGATGACCTCGAGGTTGGCCTTCCAAAGCAACTCCATATCGCGTTCGGTAAAACCCGGCTGGGGCTGGATCAAGGCGAGTTTGCGTGAAGCTCCGCCGACTTCCTTTCCTTCTGCATCGAAAAGAACGGCCTTGGTCATTGTGCCGCCGTTATCCACTCCCAAAAAGTATTTTGTCATAGTTTCTTCCTTAAAAAAGCCTGCGCGAAGGCGATGTGCCCCTCCCAGTCTGGGCTTCCGGTGTCCCAAAACTCGGCCAGAAAGAGGCGAACCCCCAGGTCCTTGGCCCTGCCGATAGCGGCGTCAAAGTTCACGTGTCCGGTTCCATAGGGAATCTCGCGGAACTTCCCGGGCACCGTTTCTTTCAAGTGAAGGGCAACCAGATGCCCCTTACCCGCCGAAAGGTCGTCCAGTACCGAAGTCCCGCTGGCGAGGGCCGCGTTGGTCAGGTTGCCCAAGTCAGGGTAGATTTGCAGGTAAGGAGAGTCGAGGGCCTTAACATAAACCATGGCCTTACCAACCGTGTTCATGAACTCGGTTTCCATGGTCTCGAAAGCAAGGACAACGCCTTGGCGGGCCGCCAAATGCACACAGAGTTCCAGATTCTCACGGAAGTGGGCTTTGCTGGCCTCGGTGGAAGGCTCGTAATAGCAATCGTAACCGGCCAGCTGGATGATGCGGATTCCCAGATTCGCAGCGAAGTCGACGGCATCCGCCAGGATTTCAAGGCCGCGTCGGCGAGTTTGAGCGTCGGCACTTCCGAGGGGGTACTTCCGGTGTCCGCTCAGGCAAAGGGTCTTGATAGGAATCCCAGTGGAACTCATCGCCTGAGCCAGATCCTTCTTCTTCTTTGTGGTCCACTTCAGCCTGCCGAGCTTTTCGTCGGTTTCGTCGATGCTGATTTCCAAAAAGTCAAAGCCGAACCGCGAAGCCACCTTGAGCTTGTCTTCCAGAGTCAGCGAGCTTGGAATGGCCTTCTCGTATAGGCCCAGCAACGTCGCGCCCAATTTAGCTCCCCGATTCGAACTTTCTCACCCGCTGGAAGGTGGCATCCATGGGAACTCGCTGGGCAGACTTGGTGCCATGCAGAACCAAAAAGCCCTCCTGGGCCTCGACGCGCCTGATTCCCTGCTGCACCAATTCTGGCGTCAGTTCCACCAACGCTGTGCCGTAACAGAGTTTGCGTTCTCCCCCGGCGGGAATCGTCACGGTGGTCGGTCGGCCGAGAATCTCTGGATTCCGGCGGGAGAACTCCAACCCGTTGGCGTACGCGCCGATGGAATTTTCGGTACCAAGGCAGAAGGTCCGGTCGGCGCCTGCTTCGTTGAGGGCCCACGGGGTGAAGTTGCGTCCACCGTACTGCATCCAGAGGTCGTTGAAACTCAGCGCTACCTCACCCTCGGGGAGGCCCGCCTCGCCGGGGAAAAAGCACACGTAAGCGAGCCCCAAAATCGGGTTCACGACGCAGCTCCAACCCAAGTTCAGGTGGGAAGGTACCGCTCCGGTGACAAAGTCCGTGGCGCCGATGATTCCCGGAACCTGCGTCAAATCTACGTTAGCACCGGTACGCAAGGGAGCCTTTTGGAGGTTTGAGAACTCCGCTCCCAAGGCAAGCCTTCCCGTGGAATCGAACTCGGTGCCGGAAGGCGCAACCTGATAGCGGTCGGCGCAAAGGCTGATTTGACAACCCGCCTGCAGAAAAGGAACCCCCACGGTGTTATGCCGGGTCAGGTTGATCGCCAGCGGTGCGCTGCCTGAGTTTTTGATGCGCATCACCGAGAAGTAGGCCGCCTGGCCCTCGAGCACCAGATCGCACTTGGTCCAGCTCAGTGGCATTTTCGGCTGTGGACTGTTCATAGAAAACCGTGCGGACCCCACAGATTTGTCGGGGGAAACTCCGTGGCTTTCTAAACTCCAATCCTCGTTGGCAGCCCAGCCGTGAGGAGGAAGGTCCACCCCATCCACTTGGCAGCCGCCACCGAAGTTTGGGCTACACAGAAAATCGCCCGCCACCTGCGATAGGAGTTTGACCTTCCAGTAAGCGGCGTTCTGATTCTGCTCGTAGGGGAGGCCTGAATTGTCGCGAAACTCGGGGTTCCAGTGCGAGTTGATCCCGCCATGACCCCGCTTCAGGCTGAACTCGGGCATCATCCCGCCACGATTTTCGATCACGGCGCGGATGTGGTGGTTTTCGAGGAGGACCGACCGGCGTCCTAAGGCGTCGACTATTTGGGCATTCATCTTGAGGCTCCTGGGTCACCGGCGTTGGGTCCAAAGTGTTTGAGAATCACCATCGGCTCCTTCTGGCTGTGGTTGACCACCCTGATTCCGTTACCGGCCGCCTCTTCGCTCACAAAGTACTCGTCGGCGCTCAGGCCTCCGTAGCGGAGCATCACCGCGGTTTCCGCATCATAGGCGCCGAACTTGCCGTGCCCTTGGGTCAGGATGCAACCGTAGGCAGCCTTGTCTTTGATGACCACCGACTTGCCCGGAAACACGGTGAGTTCCTTGGCAGCAATGTAGCCAGTGTTGTAGACCACCCATTTTTCCACGTGATTCTCGTCCTCGGTAGAAATCAAGGGGGGCCGGAACCAGTTTTTCCGGTAGTGCGGATCGACATTCTTGTCCCAGTCCATCAGGCTCATCACGTAGTCGAGGTCGTGCTTGCGGTCTTCGGGGCAGTTCTCCACGAGGAAGTCGTACGGGTAAACCTCGCCGGAAACCACGTTTTCGTAAACCGAGTTCACGTCGGAGTTCCACTGGGGTTCGTAGGTTAAATACGATCCTGGAGCATGCACCACCCCTGGAGGGGTGTACCAGCCGGTGCCCAACTCGAGCCGGAAGGCCCGCGAGAGTTCCGTGATCCGATTGTCGGTGGTTTCAAACTTTTCCAGCCTTTGCCGGACTTCCGCCTTGGAAACATCGGGGTCAAAACCGAAGTAGGTGTGGGGGAATTGCCCTGGGTGGTTGTTCAGTTGGGGCGGAAAATAGTAGGCCTCGGGCTTACCCTTGCGGCCTACACGCTGGGCATCTTCTTCCTTCAGGTGGAGGTGCAGAAACAAGGGCGCATCGTAATCGAAGTACTTGGAGTACATGGGCCAGGTTCCATACTTCTTGTGCAGCTCCTTGCCGATGATTTTCTCGCCGAGTTCCTCAACGGCATCCTTGAACAGGAAGAGGTCGTCTTTCTTGCCCGTCAGGTCGACGTAGCTCATCCCCTCGTCGGCCGGTGCCAGAGGGCCATTCATCGCGGCGATGACCGAGGAAAACCAACGTTCCTTGATGGAGCCTCGGGCGGTACCCAAGGCATAGTAGTCATCGGGATGCAACCGAAGTCTTCGGCCGGCGGTGTTGAACCTGCGGGGCACAAACACGGGCGCCAGGCAAAGCACACCAGCGTTTTTGGAAAAAGTTTCCAACATCAGTTTCGGGTTCTTCATAACCGCTCCTTTAACAGACTTCAGAACACGACGTTGCTGTAGAGCAAAATGTTCGCATAAGGGGTGAACTCGCCGGTTCGAGCCACGGCCCTCGCCGAACCGGTTTCTTTTTTGAACACAGTGTGGGAAACCGATTGAATCTTCACTGCCTGCCCGGTGGCCTTGCTGTAACGTTCCAACCTCGCGGTCAACTTGGCATACAGGGCCGGGCTAACACGGGAAAACTCTTCGGCGACCAGCACACGATCGACGCGCAATTCGCTGAGCACGGCATCGAGCACCTCTAGGAAAGAAGGAACACCCTTCATCACCGCGAGGTCGATTCGGGCGGTCGATTGGGGAATAGGAAGGCCTGCGTCGGCGATGGCAAGACTGTCACCGTGCCCCATTTCAGAAATCACCAGCGACAGGCCGCTATGGATAAGCCGGGAGGACTTCATGGCAATAACTCCTCAAAGGTCTGAGCATGAGTATCAGTTCGGTGAACCCACCTGTCAAGCCAAGCGCTCATGGTTGGCCTCCTTGCCCGGCCTGCCTTTCTTTGATAGGAAGAGCTCCAAGGGAAACAAAAAATGACCAAAACCGCACCACGACCACTGAACCACATTGGAATCGGAGTTTCGGATATCGACGCGGCCATCCGATGGTATGCCGAAGTGCTGGGATACCGGGTTTTTGCCGGGCCCACGACCATCAGTTTGGAGGCCGATACCCGTGGCCACGCCAAGGACGTCTTGGGACCACGATTTCGTTCGCTCAAGATAGCGCATTTGTCTACCGGAGGTGGTGTGGGGGTTGAACTCTTCCAGTCGATTGATCCGCCTCATCGTGATAGAGAACCCGACATTGAGTTTGATAGGAGCGGCCCGTTTCACCTCTGCGTCACCGACCCCGATATCGAGGGCCTGATTGCCAAGATTGTCGAAACAGGGGGCAAACAGCTTTCCAAGGTTTGGGACGATAGGCCACCGGGCAACGTGTTCAAAATGGCCTATTGCAGCGACCCGTTTGGGACCATCCTCGAAATCCACACCCACAGCTACGAAGTGGTTCAGGCCTGGAAATGAGTTTTAGAGTTGACGATCGCAACACGTTTTACTAAGGTTGCGCAGGAAGAAAGCGTTTCGGAGGCTTCTGTTGCGGAGACGATTGATGCGGCGAGTCGTTTTGATGAGAGTTCAATCGATCGCCAGGGCACTGAATCTTTGCCTGCTTTTGTCTTGGCTGTTCTTGCTGCCTACGAGTTGCTGCAACCCCTCGGGCTCTGGAGTGAAGTCCGCTGCTAGCTCGACACCAGGAACCGCCGCGACTGAGACTGACCAGCCGCCCGGGAGCGACCCTCCTCCGACAGCACAGCTATCGGACCTCACCTCCACCACCATCGGCACCCTGAAAGTGGTTGCTGGCGGTACCTTCACCATGGGATCGGCAATCGGCTGGGACGATGAGTTACCAACCCATAGCGTTACGTTGGCAACCTTTCACCTGAGCGCCACCGAGATCACCCAGGCGCAATACACCGCTGTAACCGGTAACAACCCAAGTTACTACACGGGCACCAGTCGACCTGTTGAACAAGTCACTTGGTACGATGCCGTCGAGTTCTGCAACAAGCTAAGTGACCGAGAGGGACTAACACCAGTTTACACCGTAACTAGCCGTAGCCCCTCGGCAGGTTACCCCATCACCAGCGCCACAGTGACCATGAACCGCGCCAACAATGGTTACCGCTTGCCCACCGAAGCCGAGCGTGAGTTCGCAGCTCGCGGTGGCAACAGCACACACGGCTACATCTACGCAGGAAGCAACACCGCCAGTTTTGTGGCCTGGACCGCCGAGAACAGTATCGGTACAAGCCACGATGTTGCTACCAAGATTGCCAACGAACTGGGGATTTACGATTTGAGCGGAAATGTATGGGAATGGTGCTGGGACTGGTACGATGCCTACCCTAGTGAGGCCCAGACGAATCCCACCGGACCCGACGTGGCCCCGGGTTCCGGGTCGTTGCGGATCATACGGGGCGAAAGTTTTCGCAACGATACCAGCTGTACCTACGTGTCCGCTCGAGACGCCCATGGCCCGGATGGTTCTTGGAGTGATGTCGGTTTCCGTGTTGTTCGCCCTTGATCAGCCAGCCTTTCGAGCGCTGCGTACCAGCCCTACGGCCGACACCGTCATCAGCACCGCGAAACCTGCGTAGGCGGCAAAGCCCCACTGGATTCCCCACGCTTGTGAAAGCACTGACATCACAAAGGGGAACAAAAAGGCTCCGATGCCGCCACCGGTGGCCGCGAAACCGATGGCCTGACTTTGCGCCAACGGAAAGGTAGCGCCCACTAACGTCAGCACCATGCCGTAAATGATGGAACATCCCAGTCCGGCCCCAAAAACCGCCGCTACCCCGACCCCGATCCACGAGGGGCCTGCAAAAAACCCCAAGACGGTAAGTGCGCCGATGAAGCCTGCCGCAACTGCCGTAAAGACGACCAGAAGCCGATCGGGGTGAGAACGAGGGGCCACCACAGGAACTCCAAACCGCCCCACCAAGATTCCCACCCAAAATACAGAAACGAGCGTCGAGCCGGCCGAAGGGTCAAGCTTGAAGCTCTGAATAAAGTATTCAGAAATCCAGTTGGAAACTCCCAGCTCAACTCCCACGTACAGGAACAGCACCAGAAACGCCATCCAATAGGCCGGGTGGGAGGCCAGCCGGGCCTTTTGGGGCGGCGATCCGTTGCCTGGATTCGAGGCGGTCATCTCGAGCGGCAGGTCGAACTTCAACAAAACGAGCGCCACCAAGAGAAGGAAAAAGACGGCGGCCATACCTTGGTAAACCAGCGTCCAGGAACCACCGGCCTGCAGCAACACCGCCAGTGCCACGGGGCCAATAATGGCTCCCAGTGCGAAGGCACCCTGCATAAAGGTCATAGGCGCACCGGATTTTTTGGTATCGAGGCGCACCACTGCCGAATTGATCGTCACTTCAATACAACCTTGGCCCACGCCAATGAGCAGGTTCAGAACCAGATTGACCACCGGGTCGCTCCAAGTTCCAAACAGAGCCAAGCCAATCAAGTCGAGGACGACCCCGATAAGGACAGTGGCTTTGGGTCCTATAGCTTGTATAAGGTAGCCAGAACCAAACGCAGACAAAAAGTAGGCTATGGCCCCAGCGGCGATTACCGCACCGGCTGTGACGTAGTCCCAGTGAAAATCGGCAAGAATGCGGGGCAGGGTGGCCCCAATAATGGTCATCGAGGTGCCGTAGAGCACAAAAACGCCAAACAAAGCCAGAAACAACCCCCGAAACTGCGGTTCGACGACCGCGGGACGGGCCACCTTAAAGTGCCCCTATGACGCGGTGAGGCACGTAAGGCTCTTCCAGGAAGGCCATTTCCTCGACGGAGAGCTTCACCGACAACGCGGGCAACGTGCTCTCGAGTTGCGAGAGCTTTGTCACCCCCACGATGGGAATGCTTACCGGGGCCTTCTGCATCACCCACGCCAGCGCCACTTCGACCCGTGGGATTCCGCGTTTTTCGGCTACCGCCACCAGGCGCTCCACTACGAGGCTGTCGGCTTCGACGGTGGAATCATACTTGGAGCGGGCCATCTTGTCGGTTTGAAACCGCTTGGTGGTTTCCTCTCGGTTGCGCGTAAGGCGGCCGGCTGCCAGTGGACTGTAGGGCGTAAGCGCAATGTTTTGGTCGCGGCAGAGGGGGAGCATTTCGCGTTCCTCCTCGCGGTAGATGAGGTTGAGGTGATTCTGCATCGAAACAAAGCGGGTCCAGCCGTGGGTATCGGCAACCTGGAGGGCCTTCTGGAACTGCCAGGCGTACATCGCCGAGGCCCCAAGGTAGCGGACCTTTCCGGCCTTCACCACGTCGTGCAGGGCCTCCATGGTTTCTTCGATGGGCGTGTTGTAGTCCCAGCGGTGGATGATGTAAAGGTCAACGTAGTCCATCCCCAAGCGTTTCAGGCTTTGGTCTATTTCGCTCAGGATAGCCTTGCGGGATAACCCGGAGCCATTGGGGCCCTCGCGCATCTTTCCATGCACCTTGGTGGCGACCACAACCTCGTCGCGTTTTGCGAAGTCCTTGAGGGCTCGGCCAAGAATGGCCTCGCTTTTGCCCAAAGAGTAGACGTTGGCCGTATCGAAGAAATTGATGCCCAGTTCGAGGGCCCGCTTAAGGATCACCCGGCTGTCGGACTCATCGAGCACCCATTCATGCACCCACGTCTTGGCATCGCCGAAACTCATGCAACCCAGGCAAAGCCTCGAGACGTCCAGACCAGTGTTCCCCAATTTTATGTAATCCATACATATCCTTTGTGGCTGGCAGCCTACGGCTGCTCGGCGAAATAGGTTTCGGTTGCTATTTTGTACGATTCCATCAGGAAGGCGAGCGCCCGCTGGCTGACTTCCGCGCCCGGGCAGACGGCATCAAACCCATGGAAACAGCCTTCGTACACCTGAAAGTCAACCTTCACTCCGGCCTCGCGCAGGTTGTTCACATACGCTACCGTCTCGTCACGAAAAGGCTCTAGGTCGCCGACGAAGGTGGCTGTGGGGGGTAAGCGGCTGAAATCGGTGGCCCTTGCCGCTGCGGCATACGCCGGAACTTCGGTACCGAAGCGATCGCCTAGGTAGAGTTTCCAAGCCCACAAGTTCAAGTTGGAGTCCCATACCGGTGAGGTGTTTCCCACCGCCGAAGGGTTGGTCATCCTGTCGTCAATCATGGGGTAGAGCGGCATCTGAAAGGCTAAGTTGACTTCAGCCCGATCGCGGGCCAACAGGGTCAAGGCGGCCGTGAGCCCACCGCCGGCACTATTGCCGCCAACCATCAACTGATTGGAACGCAGGCCCAACTCGGTGATTTGGGTGCGCATCCACAGCAAGACATCGTAGCAGTCGTTTAACGCGGCCGGGTAGGGGGACTCGGTAGACAATCGGTAGTCTGGAGCCACGATGATGCAGGGGCTGGTCGCCATGAGGCGCTGGTACATGGCGTGGTCGAGCTCCGGTACACCGATAGCGTAGCCTCCACCATGAAGCCACAGAACCCCCGGCAGCGGAAAATGCGGCTCTTCGGGCATGTAGATGCGGGTGCGGATGGTGCCACCACCGGTTCGGGGCACCTGAACTTCGCGGCAATCCAACCCTTTGGCGACCCTGCCGGATAGCGAGCGCATGCTCTTGGCCATTTTTTGGGAACTTTTCAGGTACTTCGTCTCACTTTTTACCTTCATGAGTAAGTTCACCAGAAATCCCTGAAAACGAAGTTGTTTATCAACCATAAAGGTCATTATGTCACCTCACAGAAGAAGAGTCTTCCCTGCAATGAGACCCTTTACAGGAGCCGTCACCTTACCTGAGTTCTAAAAACAGCGAATTTGAAACATTGTTGACCCTTTTTTGGCCTTTTGGGTACATAATGGTAATAAGGAGAGTACCATGAGTACCATTTCTTCCAACTACGGAAGAGGTCCAGCTGTCGGTATGGCACCGGGCTCAACCGGAATCCAAGCCTCGCCGCCGCTTCCGTCCCCGATTTTCGCTACGGCCTCCGCCTCTACGGCGTCTCAAGCCGATGTGGTGCAGATTTCAACAACGGCCTTCGTCAAACAGCTCGAATCTAAGGGCATCACTATCGCCGAGATTTCGCTGACCACCGGACTCGACGAAGCCACGGTGAAGTTTTTGCTCGACTAGACCGCCTTAGCTGTCGATTTGTCTTGTAGAAAACAGCGTACACTTGTATACTCTCATGGAGACTTCCTGCGAGGTAATTCATGAACCTGTACGCCCTCGTCCCCGAGCTTTTGGAACTGATGCCCGAAGCCGACGAGTTCCAGTTGCGAGATTTGCTTGAAGAAAGGTCGGGCACCACGCTCAACGGCGAAGACCTGCAAACTATACGCGCCCTGTGCCTGAGGGTGTGGCTCCGGCAAGCGGCCGATACCCCTCATCCCGCAGGAAACCAACGGGACGCAGATTTAGCGGCCGAGCCTAAGGTGGGCTACTTGGAAACTGGCAAAGCTGGTTAAACCGAGGAAGGTCCAAACCAATGGTTAGGGCCAAAATATCCATGAGCTAGCGGTGATCGTGCATGGACGGGTCTGAGTCTTACGTGTTGAAATAATCAACGGAGGAATTATGCCTGCTTCATCTACTTTGCTGGCCGTCGATTTGGGGGCCGGAAGTGGTCGCGTCATCGCCGGCCGATTATCCGAAGGAAAACTGGAGTTCAACGAAATTCACCGCTTTGGCAGTCCTCCTCGCATGGAAGACGGGTTATTGCGCTGGGATGCTAACCACATCGAAACCGAGATTCGCCTTGGGCTCTCTCTGGTTTCCAGCGACGCTCACGTGGTCAGCTTGGGCCTCGACAGCTGGGCCGTTGACTTCGTGCTGGTCGGCGAAGATGGGAACCCCCTGGAAGCCCCCCGCTGCTACCGCAACGAGCACACCCGCGAGGTGATGGCCTCCACCTTTGCGCTGCTCGGTGAAAAGGCGGTTTACCAGAGTACCGGAATCCAGACGTTGCACTTCAACACCCTTTTTCAGTTTGCCGCTTGGAAGCAAGCCTCGCCCGCCACTCTGGCACGAGCCCGGCGTTTCGCCATGATGCCCGACTGGCTTCTCCACCGTTTAGGCGGGCCGCTGGTGAACGAACTCAGCAATTCCAGCAGCACCCAAATGCTCGATGCCCGTACCCGCGACTGGGATCAAAGCACGCTCAAGGCCCTCGGTGTGGAACCTTCCCTGTTCACCAAACCCGTTTGGCCCGGCACGGTACTGACCGAGGGCACCCAATTGGGCCCCCATACCTTGTCGCTGGTAGCTCCAGCAACCCACGACACGGGCTCCGCGGTGGCGGCCGTTCCGTTTACCGACCAAACTTCGGCCTACATTTGCACCGGCACTTGGTGCCTTATCGGGATCGAATCGACTCAGGCTGAAACCGGAGAGGCCGCCCGAGCGGCCAACTTCACCAACGAAGCCGGCGTCGACGGCACCTACCGCTTCTTGAAAAACTGCATGGGGCTGTGGCTCATCCAGCAGCTCAAGGCCTCGTGGCCTGAGTGTCCCGACTTCGGCCCTCTCACCAGGGCGGCCAGGGCGGCCCCGGGCTTCCGCGCCTTGGTGGATGCCGACGACCCCTCGTTTTTCCAGCCTGCCTCGATGAAGGCGGCCCTCGAGGCCTATTGGGACCACAGCGGCCAAACCCAGCCCGAAGGCCCTGGCGGTTACGCGCGGGCCTGCATCGATAGCCTCGTGCTGGCCTTCTGCAAGACGCTCGAAGAAATCCAGACTATCCGCGGCTTCCGGCTCAGCCAAATCCACTTGGTGGGTGGTGGTTGCCAGAACACTCTTTTGTGCCAGCTCACGGCCGATGCGACCGGTTTGCCCGTGTTGGCAGGTCCGGTCGAGGCCAGCGGCTTGGGAAACCTGGTGGTGCAGGCGCGGGCCCTGGGTTTGGTAGCGAATCAGGCCGAGGCCCGGCGCCTGGTGGCCCATTCGTTCCCGCCGGTGGTGTACCGGCCTCAAGCGGAACGGGAACCTTGGCTCAAGGCCGCCCGCCGACTCGAAGACTTGAAAGCCCAACAGAAAAAATCCACAACCGCAGGAGCAACAAAATGAGACGAGCAGCCTTCACGATGAAACTCAGGCCCGGCTTCGAAGCCGAGTACCAGAAACGCCACGACGCGATTTGGCCCGAACTGGTCAAAGAACTCGAAGACGCCGGAGTGAGCGACTATTCCATTTACCTCGATCCGAAGACTCTGGTGCTCTTTGCCTTCCAAAAAATCAAAGACCACGATACCAGCGCCAACCTCGCCAACACCGCCGTGGTGAAGAAGTGGTGGGCTTATATGGGCGATATCATGGATACCAACCCCGACAATTCCCCGGTGGTGGGGGAACTGCGGGAAGTGTTTCACCTAGACTAGAGAAGCCCGAGGCTCGCCCTGGTTAGGTAACCTCCAGACTAGCGCTTCGAGAGTACGTCCTTCTCGTAGGTGTCGCTGGTATTGATCCAGGCGGTTCCATGAGGCACGTTCTGGCTGAGGCACAAGTAGTCATACACGGCTCCCAGAGGCAGATTTTTCAGTTCCTCCATGAGGGCGAGGCGGGCACCCAGGCGCCCTGACTTTTCTTCATCACGAAGAAGGCCTGAAGGCTCAAGAAGGGCACCCAAAATGGCCTTGCGGACCGCACGGGATCCGATGGTCCACGCCATGATGCGGTTGATGCTGGCATCGAAAAAGTCGAGCCCCACCGCGACACGGTTCCAAGCGCCTGCGCGCTGAATCTCGTTGAAAACGGCCTGAACGTCGTCGTTGTAGGTAACAACGTGGTCGGAGTCCCAGCGCAGGCCGCGGCTAACGTGCAGCATCAAACCAGGAACGAATGGCAGAATGCCCGGGATTTTGTCGGCAATGGTTTCTGTGGGGTGAAAATGCCCCATGTCGAGCGTCAGGGTCACCTTGTTCTGCACGGCATAACCCATGTAGAACTCGTGGCTGCCCACAACGTAGGCCTCGCTGCCGATGCCAAAGAGCTTGCACTCTACCGCATCGATGAGGTGGTCGGCAGGAAACTTTTCTGCGAACACGGCGTCGAGCGAATCTTTGAGGCGAAGGCGCGGACTAAGGCGGTCGGCCGGGTAATCCTTGGAGCCGTCGGGTATCCAGACGTTGTTGACCGCCGGGGCTCCGGTGGCCTTGCCCATGGCGGCGGCGATGCGTCTGCTCTGAATGCCGTGGCGGACCCAGAACTCGCGCGTGGACTTATCGGCAGCCGAGAGCGTGCCGTCGTCGGCCTTGAGGTGGCTAAAAAAGCTGGGATTGAAGTCGAGTCCGAGTTTTGTCTTTTGGGCCCAAGAAATCCAGTTTGCGAAGTGTTCGGGCCCCAGTTCGTCTCGGGGAACCTTTTTGCTTCCAGTTTCGGCGTAGAGCCCGTGGAGGGCAACCTTCTTGGCGCCCGGGATGAGGCTAGCGGCCATTGCCAGGTCTGAGCGGAGCTGCTCGGCATTGCGGGCCTTACCGGGGTAGTTGCCTGTTGCTAGGATTCCGCCGGTGAGGACCTGGTCGGGGTTTTCAAAACCCACGACATCGTCGCCCTGCCAGCAGTGGAGGCTTATGGAAACCGCGGCGGCGGCCTTGACCACCGCATCGGTGTCGACCCCCAGCAGTGCGTAGGCCTGCTTGGCTGCCGAATAGTTGGCGGTTACTTGGTCTTTCGAAAGGGACTTGTACATGGTGAACTCCTTGGGGGTTTTGGAATACTACTTGCTGCTAACGGAACTTCGATAGGATTCGACTTCCCAGTGGATGATGAAGTCGATGGCGGCTTTGGTGAGGAACCTCGGGCCGCCGAAGGAAGCGCTGGATGTGCCTATTTGCACTGCATCCAAAAACAACTGCTGGGCTTGCCCGGCTGCCTTGGCGTTGGCGCCCAAGCAAAAGGCCCCCAAACCCGAGGCGAGAACAACACGAGGAGCTTTTCCCATGCGCGCCTTGTAGGCGGCAAAGGCTCCCTCGAGCTCTGAGGCGGAATCGACCCGCACCGGCGACACCCCCATGTACACAATATGGTCGGGGGTAAAGGCCGACGAAAGGGGGGCGAACGAGGCGTTGCTTTCTGCTAAGGCTACCACCGATCTGGCCGTCGACCTAACTACGTGAGGGGTCTCGGTGCCCAATTCCCGACGAGCTATCGGGGCCAAGGCCTGCAGAAAGGCGATTTCTTTTTGGAGGTCTGTCCCCACGGGAGATAAATCGGCTTTGTGAGTTACCTCGCGGTCAAGGTCGGCCAACAGTTGACGGTAGGTGTCGCGGATTTCCCCGGGAGTTTCGCCAGCCACCACCAGACCGTGATTTTGCAGGAAAATGACTTTGGCGTCGTGTCCGTTGGTCGCCCGAAAAGCCTCGAGGGCCTGTTTCACCACGTGAGCCAAGACGTAGCCCGGGTCGGTGTAAGCAATCCATACGGCCTCGAGGGCAAAAAGCCGCTGGAAAACCTCGGGGCCCTCCTTGGAGCAAGTGAGGGCATTGATCATCGTAGGGTGGGTGTGAACGACGTAGTCGAAGGGAAGCAGGTCATGAAGCAACGTTTCGACGCTCGGCCGCTTGCTTTCCTCACCCGGCAATCTGGCCGCCATCAGTGCTTCCAAGACTTCTTTTTCCCTGAGTACTGGGTCGGAGGAAATCGGCCTACTCCAAAGGGCCGCCAGGGCCTTCCTGTCCATGCGGGCGAAACCTTCGGCTTGAATGGTCCCCAAAGCTTGTCCTGAGCCCTTCACCCAAAGAGTTGAATCGTTTTTCCACGAAGTATTGCCACCACCAGCAATCACGTACTCCCAGCGGGTGCCATAGTGGTGAGAAAGCGCAACCAACGCCTCGACTTCGGGAATTATTTTTTTCATGAGTCCACATTAGGCCCGTTTCCCGCGGAACTCCATGGAGAAAACCGTGCGATTCCATGCACATTCTGGAGGAGTTAGGCTTTAGTCCTGTCGCCCGGGGGTTTGCATGAGCATCCATTGGCTCGGGCTGTAGCCGGTCTTTTTCTTAAAAAGTCGCGAAAAATAGAACTGGTCGTCGAACCCAACTTGCCAGGCGATTTCCTTCACCGAGTTCTCGCCGCCTGCCAGGATTTCCTTGGCCCGGTTGATTTTGACGTGGATGCCGTACTGGTAGGGAGTCATTCCGGTAAAACCCTTGAAAACGTCATTGACGGCCGTCACAGAAAGGGAAAGCTCGCCGGCTAGGTTTTCCAGGTCGAATACCTGCTGCAAGTGAGACTCGATCCAGGTCTTGGCACGGTCGACGATGTCTTGCGCTTTGGACTCCTGCACCGAAAGGCGCTCCACGCTCAGGGTTTCGGCCAGCAGTTTGAGCACCTCGGCGCAGATGCGGAACTGAAATAAGGGCGCCTGCTGCTTCACCTGACGGAAGATGTATTGGAACCCTTCCACCATCGCGTGCTGATAGCCGGGGTGATACACGGGCCTGGAGGGCGAAATGATTCCTCCCGCCAACAGGGCGTCCATGTGGGGCCCCGTAATTCCTACCCAGTTCTCTGTCCAGCCGGTAGCTGGGTCGGGCCGGTAGGCATGTGGAATGTCGGGAAACAGAAGGAAAAGCGACCCTGGTTCAATCGCATAGCCGACTTCGCCCATTTCGAGGTGGCCCCGACCTTCGACGATATAGACCATCTGATATTCGTTGATGCGGCGACCCACCGACACAGGCCGGAAGCCGGCGGGGTGATCTTCTAGGCGGGGCGGATAAACGCCACCCGGCGGAGTGCGGCTCCAGCCGGCGTCGGTGCAGAACATCTGCCAGTTCTCGTCTTCAAGGCTATGGGTGAGGTACGAGAAATCACAGTCCGACATGGCTCAATTGTCCATCACTTGACCGGGTTTTGTCCATTCACGGTAGCAAAAATTAGGGGGAAGATGGAGGCTATGAACCCAGTGAAAACTCGTGTAGGGCTGTTCGGTATTGGTCTAGACACCTATTGGCCCCAGTTCGCCGGCCTGAGGGACCGCTTGGTCGGCTACCAGAATGAAATTGCCTCGGGGTTGTCCGGGTTGGGTGCAGAGGTCTGCGACGCTGGTTTGGTAGACACCCCCGATAAGTCGCGCGCCACGGGGGATTTTTTCCGAGAACAGAAAGTCGAGGTGATTTTTCTCTTCATTTCCACCTACGCCCTGAGCCATACGGTGTTGCCGGTGGTCCAAAAGGCAGGCGTACCGGTGCTGGTGCTTAATCTGCAACCCGTCGCTGCCATCGACTACAAAAAGTTCAACGCCCTCGGCGACAGGGGAGTGATGACCGGCGAGTGGTTGGCCCACTGCCAAGCCTGCTCGGTGCCCGAAATTGCCTCGGTGTTCCATAGGGCGAACATCAATTTCTACCTGATCACAGGCTACCTTAAAGAAGCACGCGCTTGGCAGGTGATTGCCGACTGGGTGGCCGCCGTAAAGGTTAAGGCCGGCATGCGCGATTCCCGGGTGGGCATTATGGGCCACTACTACTGCGGTATGCTCGACGTGTATACCGATGTCACGCTGATGGCTACAACCTTTGGCTGTCATTTTGAGCTTCTGGAAATCGACCAATTGAAAGTCCATCATGCACAGGTGGATGCCCCCCGTTTGGCCGCCAAACGCAAAGCCTTCAGCCAAGAGTTTGCGGTATCGCACGAATGCGAAGAGTATGAGCTCGACCGCGCGGCCCGGACTTCCGTCGCACTCGATGCCTTGGTGGCCGAGCATCGTCTCGACGCCTTGGCCTACTACTATGAAGGTACTGCAGGAAACGACAGCGAAAACTTAGTTACCTCGGTAATTCCGGGAAATACCTTACTCACGGCTCACCATGTGCCCGTTGCCGGAGAATGCGAAGTAAAAAACGTCTTAGCCATGAAAATCATGGACCTCTTTGGCGCCGGTGGTTCTTTTAGCGAGTTCTACGCCGTCGACTTCGATGATGATATCGTGATGTGGGGCCACGACGGCCCAGCCCATGCCGCCATTGCCGAGGGGCCCGTCGGCTTGGTTCCCTTGCCCGTTTACCACGGAAAGCCCGGCAAAGGCCTTTCTATACAGATGGGCGTGAAACACGGCCCCGTCACCCTGCTTTCGGTGGTCGAGGGCCGGGGCGGTTCGGTGAGCCTTCTGTGCGCCGAAGGCGAATCGGTGCCCGGCCCCACGCTCAACATCGGCAACACCAACAGCCGTTACCGTTTTGCGCTGGGAGCCCGGGAGTTTGTCGATCGCTGGAGCATGGCCGGCCCGGCACACCACACGGCCATTGGGTTAGGACACCTGGCCAGCCGCATCGAAAAGCTCGCCACGTTGCTCGGTGTGGGCTTTCTCCGTGTCTGAAGCAACTGCACCGCTTTTCGTGCTGGAGCTCAAGGGTATTCGAAAGAGTTTCCCCGGGGTTCATGCCCTGCAAGACGTTCATTTTCAACTGGAAAAAGGCCAAATCCATGCCCTGATGGGCGAAAACGGAGCGGGCAAGTCGACGTTCATCAAGATCATCACCGGGGTTTATCAGCCCGACGAGGGCGAGATTCTCCTCGACGGGCAAATCGTAAAAATCGCCAACCCCCGCGAGGCCCAAAGACTGGGTATAGCAGCTATTTATCAGCACGTTACCTGCTACCCCGACCTTACCGTCACCGAGAACATCTTCATGGGCCACGAATCCACCTCGAAGTTCTCCCGAAGCATCCAGTGGAAAAAAATGCACACCGAGGCCAAGGCGCTGCTCGCCGAACTGGGAAGCCCTATCGATCCTCACACAGAGATGGGTACCCTTTCGGTAGCCCAACAACAGGTGGTGGAAATCGCCAAGGCCCTTTCTACCAAGGCCCGCATTGTGATTATGGATGAACCCACCGCCGCCCTCACCAAGCGCGAAAGCGAGGAACTCTACCGCATCACCGAAAAACTGCGGGATTCGGGCGTTTCGGTGATTTTTATCAGCCACCGCTTTGAAGACATGGAGCGTTTAGGCAGCCAGGTGACGGTGTTCCGCGACTCACGCTACGTAGGGAGTTGGCCCGTGGCCGAAATCACCAACGAAGACCTCATCGTTGCCATGGTGGGCCGCGAGATCACCCACCTGTTCCCCAAGAAAAAGGCCGACATCGGAGCCGAGCTTTTGCGTGTGGAAAACCTTGGTAAAACGGGATTGTTTGGCGGCGTGAGCTTCACCTTGGCTCAGGGTGAAATTCTGGGCCTCACGGGCCTGATTGGCGCTGGTCGGAGCGAAGTCTGCCAAAGCCTTTTCGGTCTCCTACCGGCTGATACCGGCGAAGTTAGGGTGCGCGGCAAGCTGGTTCAAATCCGCAATCCCTGGGACGCAATAGAACTGGGAATTGGTTACCTCCCCGAAGACCGGCAAAAACAGGGTTTGGTGCTGAGCTGGGAAATAGGCCGCAACATCAGCCTGCCCATGATTGACGAGTTTTCGGGCACGTGGTGGCTCAATGAAGTGAAGGAAGGCGACGTGGTAAAAGAGCTCGCCGACTCGGTAAAGGTCAAGGCCCAGGGCATCTCAACCGTCGCCAACACCCTTTCGGGCGGCAACCAGCAAAAGGTCATCGTGGCCAAACTTCTGGGAACCAAGCCAAAGGTGATTATTCTTGACGAACCGACCAAGGGTGTTGATGTGGGAGCCAAGGCCGCCATCCACGAAATCATGGGCGAGTTGGCCTGCCAAGGGTTTGGCATCATCATGATTTCGAGTGAAATGCCCGAAGTGCTCGGCATGAGCGACCGTATCGCTGTGATGCGGGAAGGTCGTCTGGTGAAAATGCTCGACAGGGCCGAGGCCACGCAGGAAAAAATTCTCGAGGCTGCCATGGGTTCGGCCACCGAGGCCCTGCATGGATAAAACTCGACGCGCTTCGCGCAACTTGGGTTTGATGGCCTTCATCGTGGGCCTCTCAGTGCTCGTTCAGGTGCTCAACCCAAGTTTTCTGACCCCTGAAAACATCGCTGACCTTACAAAGAACACAGCCATACTTGCGATATTGGCCCTCGGAATGATGCTCGTGATCATCACCCGCGGGATCGACCTGAGCATTGGGGCTACGCTGGCCCTTTCGGGAATGATTGCCTCGCAAACCGTGGCGATGTGGAAGGATACCCACCCCGTTGTGGCTGTCTTGTTGGGAACTCTGATCGGACTTTTGTGCGGTGCAGCCGTCGGCGGACTGGTGAGCAAGGGCAAAGTACTCCCCATTATCGCCTCGCTGGGCCTGATGAACGTCTTTCGCGGGCTTACCTTTCTGGTGAGCGGAGGCAAGTGGGTAAGTGCCAACCAAATGCCGGTGAGTTTCAAAGCCATCGCCTCCAGCGGGTTTTTAGGAATCAACACCCTGGTCTGGATCGCTGTCGTGATCTTTGCTGTGGGCTGGTGGTTTGTGAACTGGAACCGCGTTGGCCGACAGATTTACGCCGTAGGAAGCAACCCGGACTCGGCGCAGGTGAGCGGCATCAACAACGATCGGATTCTACTGCTGGTTTACACCATCATGGGTGGACTTTCCGGGCTCGCAGGCGTTCTGTGGGTGAGCAAGTTTGCCTCAGCGCAGGGCGACACAGCGACGGGTTTTGAGTTGAGCGTTATCGCGGCCTGCGTTCTCGGTGGCGTGAGCATAGCCGGTGGTACGGGGACTATTTCCGGTATCCTGCTAGGAGCACTCCTTTTGGGGATTCTGAATAATGCCCTCCCGCTGGTGAATGTGTCGCCGTTTTGGCAGACCTTTATCCAAGGGACCATTATTTTGGTCGCTGTGCTGATCAATGCTCTGGTCAAACGCCGGGGAATCCGCGCCACGATGCAGAAGAGGAAGATCTGACCATGGAAGCTAAAAGACCCTTTTCAGCCCGACGCTTCTTTTTGCAGTGGGAATGGATGCTCGTTGTTTTGTTTGTGCTGGTTAACGTTTTCAACTCCTTCCTGTCGCCCTATTACTTGAGCCCCACCGGCCTTCGGGACGTTACGATGACGTTTCTCGACAAGGCCTTTATCGTGTTGCCCATGGTGTTCATCATCATTCTTGGTGACATCGATATCTCGGTGGCCTCCATAGTGGCCTTGTCTTCGGTGGTGATGGCAATGGCTTTTGGGGCAGGCTTGCCTATGCCGGTGGCCATCGTCTTATGTCTGGTTGTCGGAACCGCTTGCGGAGCGTTCAACGGCTGGCTCATTACCCGTTTCAAGGAACTTTCGGCCGTTATCGTGACTTTAGCCACCATGATCATTTTTCGTGGCATTGCCTATATGTTGCTCGAGAATCAAGCAGCAGGACACTTTCCCGGTTGGTACACGTTTTTGGGTTGGGGTTATGTTTTTGAAGTGCCGTTTATGCTGATCGTGTTTGTGGTGTTCGCGGTTTTCTTTGCTTGGGTACTCCACAAGACAGCTTTGGGCCGCAGGGTGTATGCTATGGGGAGTAATCCCATGGCTGCCCGCTTTTCAGGCCTTAAGGTTGATGGTATAAGAATGTTGGTGTTCACGGCTACGGGCTTTATGTCGGCAATTACGGCCCTGTTCCTGACTAGCCGCATGGGCAGCACGAGGCCCAATGTGGCCTCTGGGTACGAGTTGGAAGTGATTACGATGGTCGTTCTGGGCGGAATCAGCACCTCGGGCGGTAAGGGCCGCTTGATTGGGGCTGTGTTGGCTGTGTTTTTGTTGGGCTATCTGCGCTATGGGTTAGGGCTGGTCAATGTTCCGGCGCAGATTCTGCTCATCATCATTGGTTTGCTGTTGGTTATCGCTGTAATGATGCCCAACGTA
>Ga0209084_1000901_pt1 | contig 26595 bp, 28 predicted proteins | sample C_130820_MF_Meta_FD_187309 | JGI IMG/M metagenome (GOLD analysis project Ga0209084, IMG submission 187309) | Freshwater microbial communities from Lake Croche, Canada to study carbon cycling - C_130820_MF_MetaG (SPAdes) (version 2) | ecosystem: Environmental > Aquatic > Freshwater > Lake...
ATCAATCAGAACCTTCTGGATACGACCACCGTAGTACCAGGTGAAGTCCGTGTGGGCATCGGAGATGTAGGCGATCTCACCAAAGAGATCGACCTTGCGCTGAACTTTACGCTCCTCCACAGGTGCAGTTTTGATACTTGAGACCGAGCTCTGGGCGGCATCCAGATGAACGACCGTCTCCTTGGGCTCTTTGCCTTGATCAGGAATTGCGTTCGCAGACGGCTTTAACGCTTCTAAAGAGGGTGGGACATCGGTGGCCTTGGCGGGAGTCGTTAGTGAGCGAAGAGGGACCAACGCCATCCCACAAATCGGACAGTCACCGGGATGATCCTGGCTGATCTGGGGGTGCATCGAGCAGGTCCAGATTGTTTTTTCAGCTGATGAGTTTTGGGAAGGGTTTGGCCTGCAACCCATGATGGTCATAGGGATCAGCACCATCGTTGGTAGTAGGAGCGAGAGAAGGAGTTGTTTGGTTTTCATGTCAAAAAGCGCAGACGGCCTTGATGCCGATTCCAGGGAGGTTTCCAGAGACGCCATTATAGTTGGCGAAGGTTTGCAACACGCCGTAAAGCTCCAGATTCACAGCAGTGTTAAGAGCATATGAGCTACCGAAAAAGGCGCGATTCTCGGGGAGTTGGCCAGTTAGAAGATCTAAAAACCATTCATCGGCAGCATAGAGGGAGAGTCGGTTGGAAAAACCGGGGAGTTGGTATTGAAAGCGAGAGAGTTGTCTGAATACAGCCATGTAAGCGCCACCTTCGCTACCCGTCTGAAATCGTTGGCGACTCGAAAAACTCCATCGACCGCCATCCCACTTGATCCGTGTATCCACGAATGGCTGATAGCCGATCATTTGGGATCCGGGATAACGCCATGAAGAAAATTCCATGCCGCCAGTGAAATCATAGCGCGGCGAATAGCGCCACAGGAGTTGCGGAACAATCTCGTTGTAGACCCAGTGGGGGGAGGAGGAGAGGATCCGATTTTCCGCCTCCAGCATGGCACTGAGGTTGTATTCCAAGCGCTGGGATACCTCGGCTTGCTGCCACGCCTCGAATCCACTCACAGTGGCCGCTTTTGCCTTTGGGATCATCAAGACACATGCCAGAAGGCAGATCACTACCTCCATCCAACCGAGATAGGTTCGGACCATCCCTGCTGCTTGAGACTTCAGGGATGGCCGCATTGAAAAAGCCTACTTGTTCGTGCCCGCCTTCAGCTTGGCCAGATACTTTTCAGGATCGGCATTGAATTTTTTCACACAGATGTTGCAGCAGAAGCGCACCTCAGTGCCTTTGTAATGGATGACCACAGGGGCACCCATTTCACCAAGCTTTTCCCCAGAAACCACGCAGGTGGTTAAAGGATAGGAGTCAGCTGCATGGGCGATGGTTCCCAAGGCAGCAAAGGCCAGAACCGGAAGAGTAAGTAAGAGTAATTTCATGTGTGTTAATGGTTGATTTGATGGGGAGTAAACTCCTCCCTGTAAGTTATTACCCCGAAACAGGAAAATCCCCCCGGATATTTATCGGAATTTCTTCAGCCACGCAGATAGCGGGAGAGCTCCTTTCTGAGAAGTTCCCGAGCATGATTCAGTCGGCGCTCGACGGCCTTGACCGAGCATCCCGCGATGACAGCGATCTTGGCTTGGGAGAGTTGCTCGTATTCGCTCAGGATCAAGGACTCACGGAGATCAGGAGGAAGGGACGCGATCGCCGTGCGAACGGCCATTTCTCGCTCCCGTGATTCGACAGCCTTCAGCGGATCCCCCTCGGAGGCCACAGTGTCGGCCTCCTCGATCACAACCGTCGGATGGCGTCTTTGCCAGCGGAGATGGTTCCTGGCCAGATTGGCGGCGATGCCGAAGAGCCAGGTGGAGAACTGACCGTCCGCCCGGAATTTTGCCCGGTTCTGATAGATTCTCACGAATGTCTCCTCGGCCAGTTCCAAGGCAGTCGCTTCATTGCCCGTGAAGCGATAGAGGTAGGCAATCAGGCGGCTCTTCCAGCGCTCCATGATCCCGTTGAGAGCGAGATCCTCTCCCCCAGCCAGGAGAGCCATCGCGTCACGGTCCTCCGGTTCGATTTCGGACATGAAAGGGGCTCCTTATTTTGAACCGCAGGAGTCGATCACCAAGGGAAGCACCTTGAGCAAGTAATCCCTGCGTTTCTCAGGGGGGAGTTCCGCCGCCACGGCATAGAAATGCTCCAGCATCACGATCCTTGTCTCAGTGCGGATGCGGTCGGTCTCTGCTACGGCTTCCCTGAGTCCTGACGTCACGGTGCCTTGGCTCAAACCCTGATCCAAGGCTATCTGCTCAAGATGTGCATTGGCTTCGCACATCTGGTCACAATAGGGGCCGCATCGAGAGCCGTATTGCTGTTGTAGCCCCTCGATCGTTCCCACCTTTTGAGGAGAGAGTCCGTACTGATGGCAAAGCCATGCCGAGGAGGGACCTCGCAAAAGATGTCTTGTCACCAAGGCCGCTCCGACTCCTGCGATGATAACCGCCACAAGAATAAGAAAGCCGCGGTTCATGGATCGAGAATCAGTGTGCGTGCGTGACGGAGGCAAAGGGTTTCAACGAGAGAAGATAACGCTCCTCCTCAGAAGAACGGGCCTGCATTCCTCCGACCAGAATGCCGCCGAAGAGGGCTACTGCAACGCAGGTCGCGGCAATCCGAGGCACGGCTAGCCGCTGGAGCCAAGAGAAGAAGGATAAGCCCATGGCCCCGCTACTCTCGGCGGCTTCGATGCGAGCCCAGACGGAACGGTTAAAGCCGGAATCAGGCTCTGCGTTCGGAGTCCACTCCTGCAGTAGGTCTGAAAGTTGCTTCTCGGGATTCATCATGTGAAAGGTAAGTGACTCAGCGGGCCGAGGCAGGCTTTTTCAGCACCACCTCCGCCGCGTTGAATTATCTTATTACTTGCAGCAAGAAGCGCACTTTCCGTCCGAGCACTTCGTGCAGGAGCTACAGCTGGTCTTGCAGCATTTCGCACAGGCGTTATCAGAAGCCGTGGCGGTTGCCAGCCCGAGTCCGGTGATGAGGGCGAGCATGGCGCCTGTTTTGATGAATGTTTTCATGGGTGTGGTGTGTTTTGTTCAGAGAAGGAAGCATTCCCTTTCCAGAAGTAATTCACCGCACACGACGGAATCCCCCAAAATTTCTTCAGCAGCCTAAAAAAACTCAGTTCGTCGCCGGTGCCGTGATAGATCCTGATCCTGATTCTGAAGGCGCAAGTCCTGTTCCCGGCACAACGGAAGCAGTCGGTAGGGGCAACGGGGTCATGGCGGGGGATGCGGTGGGAATGGCAACGGGAGTTGGCGTAGGAGTTGTCTTTGGGACGGGACGGAATTCTGGATGTCGGATCCATCCCCCGGCCTCGGCGGTCCAGACGCTCAAGCCGATGGAAATCGTGCACCCTAGGAGGACAGCCCAGCCGATCCAGGCCGCCTGACGGGGAAACTTGATCAGGGCCAGGAGGGAAATGAGAGACAGAATTCCCGCTGAATAGACAAGGGGAGCGGTTGCGTCCGCACGGTGAGCGTGCTGCCGAAGAGCGGTTTTTCCAGCCTCATCCAAGCCGGGTTGGATTGAACCATCCATGAAAGCGTCATAGGCGCCTCCACCCGTCTCCATGATAAAGGGCATGGTTCCAGCACAGAGGATGACGGCCAGCAGTCCCGACGCCAAAGCACCACGACTGTGGAAAAGGATCCCAATCAGGAGAGGCAGGCAGGCGACAGAGAGTCCGATGATCGGAACATGATTGATGGCCACGTGGAGATGGGCCGGAGAGAAGAGGATGTCCATGGTTTATTGGCAGGTTGATACGTGATAATAAGACAAGCAAGAGCGAAGCTGTAGCGGACAAGGCTGCGCTCGACAGGAATGAAATGGTGTTGTGAAATCTTGGCATGACTAACGGACAAGGATCTGCCGGCAATGTAATCGCTTCCTTGGCGAGCTTCTTCATACCTGGACTGGGCCAGCTTCTTCAGGGGCGGTTGCTGCCCGCCATCCTCTTCTTTGTCTTCACGGGGATTCTCTGGGTTTTCCTACTGGGCTGGATCATCCATCTCTGGGCTTGCCTTGACGCCGCCCTCTGGAAGCCACGGATCTAAAAGCTCCCCCAACCACAAGGCGTCGAAGGCGGTTGCCCTGGTGGTGATTTTTTCTCACAAATCCAGCCCTCTCTAAGCATATCGCTTAGAGAAAAAGATAATTTCTCTGTAGAAAATAAAAAAAAGTTGGCATGTCGTGTGCTTTTGATACAACCAGGACTTCAACCAGTCCCATAACCAATCAAACATACCATGAAACTCGTATCACGCGTCGCAGCGTTCGCCCTTACGGCAGCCGCTGCCACATCCGCACTCAAGGCGGAAAACAATGCAGCCACCCAGGCTGATGCAAACGCAGTAACAACTGCGGCTGCGGATTATTCTACCACCAACAAAGCTACCGCCTCCACCGGCAAGGATGTCAAGAAAGTGGTGGTCCCGGCGGCAACGACTTTGCCGACATTCACTCTCTTTGTGAGCGAAGCCTACGATAGCCGCTACATGTTCCGAGGCGTTGATGTTCTCGCTGGAACGGGAATCATCTCCACAACCTTTGCTCCGACCTGGCATATCACTGATAGTGACGCCCTTACAATGCCACTCTGGTTTGCATCGGCCGTGAAGAGCAACAAAAATGCTTCTGCTTATCGTGAGTTTGATATCCCTCTTACCTACAGCCACATAATGGGTGACTTCAATGTCGGTGCGGGATATTTCCTCTACACTTATTATAACCTTCCTGGAGGCAATCGCCCCGGTGGAACAGGTATCCAGAATGAAGTCGATGTGAATGCTGGCTATTCCCACAAATTCGGGGATGTCACACTTAATACGTCGCTCACTTATTACTACGAGCTTGGCACTGCCAACAAGTATACATACGGAAGCATCAACCCTGGATCCAGCTTCCTGACTCCTTCACTCGGTGCAACGATCCCTCTCAACTTCATAAAGAAGGATGGATCAGTCACCTTCAACCCGAACACTCAGTATAACTTCTCGTTTGTTTACAATCCAAACCAGAATGGCACTTACGTTTCCGGTGCTAACAACTGGCAGTTCCAACTTCCAGTAACCTGGCAGGTCACCAAGGTTTGGTCTGTGACTGGATACTGGGCCTATTCCTATCAGGGTCTCGATCTCTATAACACAGCCAAGTCCCTTGGATGGGCTGGTTGCAGCATCGGTGCTTCGTTCTAATACCTTTGGTTAACTGACAACGAAAGCCCCGCCGGAAACGGTGGGGCTTTTCTTTTTTAGCTGAGAATCATTATTTCTTAAATTAAGCATTAGAAATTGTGTGTATCAGATAGGTCTCCCCAGACATTAATCAGGCATGAAAATTGCTACTCACTTGGATCCCCCCATTCACGGCATCATCAACAAAAAAGGAGAAGAACATGGACATGGGATTAAAGGGCCTTAAGGCCATTGTGACGGGCGGAACGAAGGGAATAGGAAGGGCTGTCGCAGAGACATTTGCGAGAGAAGGAACCGATGTGGCGATCTGTGCCCGATCAGCCGGAGAGGTGGAGAAGACAGTGGCGGCATTGAAGGAGTTCGGTGTTAAAGCAACCGGACGTGCTATCGATGTTGCCGACAGGACAGCCTTGCAGTCCTGGGTAAAGGATGTGGCGGAGGAATTCGGAGGAATCGATATTCTGGTTGGCAATGTCAGCGCGCTTTCCATGGAAGATACGGAAGCTAGTTGGAATCTCGGATTTCAAGTGGATCTCATGCACTGCGTCAGGATGGTCGAGGCGGCCATGCCGTTTCTCGAGAAGAGCAAAGCTGCTTCCGTTGTGGTGATTTCGAGCGTTTCAGGAAGGGAGGTTGATCTGTGCGCCGGTCCGTACGGGGCGTTCAAGGCCGCACTTGTCCATTATGCCAAAGGCCTCTCTTTCCGCTATGCCTCCAAGGGACTGCGAGCTAATGCGGTGTCGCCAGGCGACACTGATTTCGAAGGAAGCCTCTGGGAGCCAATGAAGAAGGACGATCCCAAGCTTTTTGCGGAGTGTCTTGCTCTGAGCCCCATCGGGCGCATGGCAACTCCACAGGAAATCGCCAATGGAGTCGTCTTCCTGTCGAGTCCCGCAGCTAGCTTCATCAATGGAACAAACCTGGTGATCGATGGTGCCCTAACAAGGGCTGTGCAATTATAGAAAATTTCCCGGGCTCCCCGACCCTTCACGATGATGTGGGGTCGGGGATTTTTCCCGTAGAATGAGAACTGCTTATTGAATGCAAGAAAACTTGATCCTTGGAAATTGGATCACGATGGAAACATTTGAACTTATTGTGGATTGAACGTGGCGAGAATTGGCGCGTACGAGGGATTCTTGAGCAGCAAGAAAGCGCTTTATGGCGTAGGCCATTCGTTCCATCACAACCCACTGGCCCCTGGACAGAACTTCATAGCGTGGGACCGGGATTCTTCCGGCGTACGCACGCTGCAATGGCCTCGCGAAAAAGAGGAAACCGTGGGCAGTTTTTGCTTTTTCTAAATTCTAAAAGTATTACAAATGTTTAGTTTTTTAATACTAGTGGTAAAGAATCTCATGACAAAAGCACAGCCAGGAGTTATCAGGATCAGCGTCTCGCTCCCACCGGATATCTGTTCGGGCCTTGATGGCCTGGTTCTCAAGCGGGGCTTCGAGAGTCGCTCGCAGGCACTCGCCTCCATCATCACCGAACACCTGATCGAGCACTCCAAGGATGGTGAGGCGGACGTGATGGCCGGTACGGTCACTCTTTTCTACAACCAGAAGAAAAACAACTTGCTCTCCCGGTTGGCCCTCCTGAAGCGCCAACACGTCGCCGAGGTCATCGGCTCCCTGCAAGTGTTGCTCGAAAACGATCACATCATGGAAGTCATCATCATCCAGGGACCGTCGGAAACACTGCGAACGATCTCCGACATGTTCCTGACCTGCAAGGGGGTTAAGGGAAGCAAACTCACCCTCACGAGCACGATCATTCCCCAACTTCACCCATTGAATTCCAAGCCATGATCCTGACAGAAACACTTCCGGGAGGCGCCATGTGGTCGATGCGTGTGCCGTGCCACCGCACGATCCGCCTTAAGGCCCTTGCACCCGGAGCCAATCTCTCCGCCCTGTTTTTCCATGCAGACAATCCGATTGACCGCCTCAACCTACCCGACACGCTCAAGGCCCTGCATACTGCCAAACTTACTGCCGGGCATGTGCTGATGAGCGACATGGGACACGCTCTTGTCTCCATCACGGAAGACACGCTCGGATGGCACGATCCTCTGGCTGGTTTCATTACCCCGGAAATCGTCAGGACCTCGTTCGGGGAAGGGACCTATCAGGACTACCGGAACAACTTTCTGCGCAACTCCCACGACAACTTCCTAGTGGAACTCGCCAAACACGACCTGGGAATTAGGGATCTTGTCGCCACCATAAACTTCTTCAGCAAGGTCACAGCCGATGACGACGGGGGACTTCACTTCGATCCTTCCCACTGCAAAGTAGGGGAGAGTATCACCCTTCGCGCCGAGGTGAACCTGCTCGCAGTCTTTTCCAATTGCCCTCATCCAATGCATCCCCCGGGAGATTACCCCTGCGTTCCGGTGGAGATAACCGTTGCCCCCGGGATTCCTGCGGCGAGCGATGACTTCTGCCGGAACTTCCGTCCTGAATGCACAAGGGCCATGGAACTGACGGAGCGGCTCTATATCTAATCTATCCGTAACCATACCTCATCAACATCATCATCCCATGAGCACCCTGAACTATGTTGAGAGCAGCCTGCGCGAAGCCGATGCTATCCATACCGAAATCATCCCCGCCGGGGATGGCTGGATTCATTTGGTCAAGGCCGGCCAGACACTCCGCATCACCGATCTGGAGGGAAACCAGGCCGCCGACACCTTCTTTTTTAACGCTCACGATCCCTCCGAGCGTTACAGCGCTCAGGCGACCATCCGCGCCCAGGAAGGCATCTACCTCACCACCGGAACAAGACTTCTCTCCAATCTTGACCGCACGATGCTGACCATCACGGCCGATACCTGCGGGCGGCACGACACCGTGGGTGGTGCCTGCGCGGCAGAAAGCAACATGGTCCGCTACGACCTCTCCAAACGCTTCATGCACAACTGCCGTGACACGTTCCTACTGCAGATGGCCAAGTCGGGGCTCAATCTCACCAAGCGGGATCTGGCCCACAACATCAACTTCTTCATGAACGTGCCGGTAACCCCGGAGGGAGGCTTGAAGTTCGATGACGGCGTCTCTGAGCCCGGCAAGTACGTAGAGATGGTGGCGGGACAGGATGTCCATTGCCTCATCTCAAACTGCCCACAGCTCAATAACCCATGCAATGCCTACAATCCGACACCGATCCGGGTTAGCATCTGGGAGGTCCATCCATGAAGAAGGTCCTCATTGCCAACCGGGGGGAGATCGCTTGCCGCATCATCCGCACTCTTGACCAGATGGGCATCGCCTCGGTGGCAGTCTTCTCGGAAGCCGACGCCCAGGCACTGCATGTGCGCATGGCCGGTGAATCAGTCTGTCTCGGCCCTGCCGCTGCGTCGGAGAGCTACCTCAAGACAGAGGCCATTCTTGAGGCCGCCCGCCGCCTTGGAGTCGACGGCATCCATCCGGGCTATGGCTTTCTGAGCGAGAACTCATCCTTTGCTGCTGCCTGCGAGGATGCCGGAATACGCTTTGTGGGTCCACGACCTGAGCATCTCGCGGATTTCGGACTCAAGCATATTGCCAGGGATCTTGCCCGCCGCGCGGGAGTACCGATGCTTCCTGGAAGCAATCTGGTGGCAGATGCCGCCAAGGCGGCTCTGGAAGCCGGACGGATTGGCTATCCCGTGATGCTCAAAAGCACGGCGGGAGGAGGGGGTATCGGCCTTCAACTGTGCAGCAATGAAGAGGAACTGACCGAGCGGTTCGCCATGGTTCAGCGTCTAGGGGAGGCGAATTTCAAGCAGGGTGGCGTTTATGTGGAAAAGTTTGTCGAGGTGGCTCGTCATATTGAGGTCCAGGTCTTCGGTCTAGGCGATGGTCGCGTGGTGGTTTTCGGCGAACGTGACTGCTCGGCCCAGCGGCGCAACCAGAAAGTCATCGAGGAAACTCCCGCGCCGGGACTGGATGAAGGAACTCGCTCACGTCTCCACGAGGCGGCACGGCTCCTTGCCTCGTCGGTACAATACGCCTCCGCAGGCACCGTGGAATTTCTCTATGACGATGCCGAAAAGCAGTTCTATTTCCTCGAGGTCAATACCCGCCTCCAGGTCGAACACGGCGTCACCGAGGAGGTCTTCGGTGTCGATCTGGTCGAATGGATGCTCCGTCTTGCAGCGGGAAACCTCCCGGAGGAATGGGTGACCCAAGTTCGCACATCGCAGGGTCACTCGATCCAGGCGCGAGTCTATGCGGAGGATCCGGCCAAGAATTTCCAACCCTGCGCGGGTCTGCTCACGCAGGTGAGTTTTCCTAAGGATGTTCGGATCGACACCTGGGTGGAGACCGGAACAGAGGTCACCTCGAACTATGACCCTCTCATCGCCAAGGTAATCGCCACAGCAACGGATCGAAATGCCGCCATCGCCCAACTCCGGTCGGCCCTCGGCGAAACGTCACTGCACGGGATCGAAACCAATGTTTCCTACCTGCGGGGTATTCTGGACGACGAACGCTTCCGCTCGGGAAATGTCAGCACCGGTCTTCTCAGGACACTGGAAGTTTCTTCCACCTCGGTCGATGTGTTGGACGGGGGAACCCAGACGACGGTTCAGGATTTTCCAGGGCGTGTCGGGCATTGGGCCGTGGGGATTCCCCCCTCGGGTCCCATGGACTCGCTTTCGTTCCGTCTCGCGAATGAGGCGGTAGGCAACCCCGCTTTGGCGGCAGGCCTCGAGATCACGATGTCGGGACCCACACTCCGGTTCCGGAGTTCCGCGACTTTCTGTCTCACCGGGGCGGAGATGAAGGCAACGCTCGACGGACGGGAAGTTCCTTTTTGGGAACCTGTTCAAGTTGTCGTGGGACAGACCTTGAAGATAGGCCGGGCAACCGGGACGGGAGCACGCAGCTATCTGGCCATCAGGGGAGGATTCGACGTGCCCGAGTATCTTGGAAGCCGTGCCACGTTCACGCTGGGCGGATTCGGAGGACATGGCGGTCGAGCCCTGCGATCCGGTGATGTGTTGAGGATCGCAGAGAATACCCCGCTTTCCCCAATAAATCCGGTGGCCGATCGGCCAGAGTTCTCCCATGATTGGGAGATCGGCGTTCTCTACGGGCCGCACGGAGCACCCGATTTCTTCACCGACGAGGATATCGCGATGGTGTTTTCCACGGTCTGGGAGGTTCATTACAACTCAAGCCGCACCGGAGTGCGGTTGATCGGGCCGAAACCTCAATGGGCACGCAAGGATGGTGGAGAGGCAGGACTTCACCCCTCCAACATTCATGACAATGCCTATGCGATCGGGGCCATGGATTTCACGGGCGACATGCCAATTCTGCTGGGACCCGATGGCCCCAGTCTCGGAGGGTTCGTCTGCCCCGTAGTGATCACGTCTTCCGAACTTTGGAAAATGGGACAACTCAAGGCGGGTGACCGCGTTCGTCTCAAGCGTCTCACGGTTAATAAAAACACGAGCGGCGCGGGGATCAGCGTCTCTCTCGACGAGGCGGTTCTCCACACCATCCCGGAGACCGGGGAAACGCCCCGCGTGGTCTACCGTGGAGCGGGGGACGACTACCTGCTCGTGGAATATGGCCCTCTCGAACTGGATCTGAATCTGCGCTTCCGCGTCCAGGCCCTCTTCTCGACATTGGAGAAGGCCGGGATTCCAGGTATCATCGACATCACCCCGGGAATCCGTTCCCTCCAGGTTCACTTCGACAGCCGGATTATCCCCCTCGGGGATCTTCTCGTGCGGATGATTACCTTGGAGAAAGACCTGCCTTCCATCGATGAAATGGTTGTTCCCACCCGCATTGTTCATCTCCCGCTCTCCTGGGAGGATGAGTCGACCCTGGAGGCGATCCGCCGCTACATGCAGTCGGTACGACCGGACGCTCCCTGGTGTCCGAGCAACATTGAGTTCATCCGCCGCATCAACGGACTCGAGTCCATCGAGGAGGTTAAGAAAATCGTCTTCGATGCCAGTTACCTCGTACTGGGCCTAGGCGATGTCTACCTCGGCGCACCGGTCGCGACGCCGCTTGATCCGCGGCACAGGTTGGTCACGACCAAGTATAATCCGGCACGCACCTGGACCCCTGAAAATGCCGTTGGCATCGGGGGGGCCTACCTCTGTGTCTATGGGATGGAGGGGCCAGGGGGCTATCAGTTCGTCGGACGCACGATCCAGATGTGGAACCGATTCCGCACTACCAAGGAGTTCACCAAGCCATGGCTTCTGCGCTTTTTTGACCAGATCCGTTTTTATCCCGCCACTCATGACGAACTGATGCAGATGCGCGCCGATTTCCCCTACGGGCGCTTCTCACCGAAAATCGAGGAAGGAGAGTTCCGCTTGAAGGATTACCACGCTTTTCTTGAGTCGGTTTCGGACGAGTGCACCGCATTCAAAAAACTGCAGCAGAAGGCTTTCGAAGAGGAGCGTGAACGCTGGGCAGTAGCAGGATTCGAGGCCACCGATGAAGTGGTTGCCATGCCATCCGTGGAGGAAATCGCGCTTCCCGACGGTGGAATCTTTGTCGACTCCCCAGTTACTGGAAACATGTGGAAGGTTCTTGTGAAACCGGGTGACACCGTCGCCGAAGGAGACCTGCTGTTCATCGTGGAATCAATGAAGACCGAGATCGGCGTGACGGCCGTCTCTGCGGGAACCGTTCATTCCCTTGCCATTACCGAGGGGAAGCCGGTCGCGGCAGGCCAACACCTTGCGGCCCTCATCGAGTCATGACAATTACTTCACTGCGTCAGGCCCTAGGAGATGGCTCTACAACGGCCGAGGAGGTTATCAACGGGGTATACGCCAAGATCGCCGAACGTGGTACGGATGGGGTCTGGATCTTCCTGAGGGATCAGGAAGAGGTGCTGCGGGAAGCGGCGCTCTCTGATCCCTCCCTTCCCTTCTATGGCGTTCCCTTCGCAGTGAAGGACAATATCGATGTGGCGGGCCTCCCGACCACGGCTGCCTGTCCCTCATTTTCCTATGTCCCAGAGGAATCTGCTTTCGTCGTCGATCTCCTCAGAAAGGCCGGCGCACTCCTCATCGGCAAGACCAACATGGATCAGTTCGCCACGGGACTTGTCGGTACCCGCACCCCGTATGGTATCTGCCGGAATGTCTATGACCCGGCGTATATCTCTGGCGGGTCGAGTTCCGGATCAGCCGTTGCCGTCGCTGCCGGTCTGGTGGCTTTTTCCCTAGGAACGGACACTGCCGGATCGGGACGCGTTCCAGCTGCATTCAATAATCTCGTGGGCCTTAAGCCGTCGCGCGGACTCTTGAGTGTCCGCGGGGTTGTCCCCGCATGTGCTTCCTTGGATTGCGTGAGTATTTTTGCTCACAGTGTGAAAGAGGCACTGGATATTTTTGAGATTACCTCCCGATTTGATGATCAGGATCCTTGGTCACGTCCGATGCCGCCTCTTCACGCTAGGGGAAATAGAATCTGTCTCGGTGTGCCGGAGTGTGCGGAGTTTTTTGGCGATAGTGAGTCGGAAAGGTTATTCCAGGAAGAGATCGAACGCATGCGGGTGCGTGGATACGAGATTGTACCTATCAATCTCGACCCGTTTCTCCAAACTGCCCGCCTTCTTTACGGAGGAGCCTGGGTGGCAGAACGCGACCATGCCGTGGGAGAGTTCATCCGCAACAATCCCGACCAGGTCGATTCCACGGTCCGGAGTATCATCACGGAGGGGCCGCGCAAGTCAGCCATGGACGCCTTCGCAGGCCTGTATGAACTCCAACGCCTGAAAGCCGCGACGGCCCCAGTCTGGGACAATATCGATGCCCTTCTGCTTCCGACAACTCCCACAATCTACCGAGTTCAAGAAGTGCTGGCCGATCCAGTGGGACTCAATAGTCGTCTCGGCACTTACACCAACTTCGTCAATCTCCTCGACCTTTCCGCTCTGGCCATTCCCTCCGGCTTCCGGAAGAACGGTCTTCCGTTCGGAGTCACGCTGGTCGGGCCTGCCTTTGAAGATCGTCTACTGGCCGCTATCGCCAGCGGAACGGATGCATGCCGAGGGATGATTCCCTTGGCTGTCGTGGGAGCCCACCTTTCAGGCCAACCTCTGAACGGCCAGTTGACCGAGCGAGGAGCCATTCTCTTTCAGACCACGACAACTGCGGCCCATTACAGGTTACATGCTCTGCCTACAGTGCCTCCGAAACCGGGATTAGTCCGTGATAGCCACCATGGAGCAACGATCGAGGTCGAGGTCTGGAATATACCGGTCGAGGCTTTGGGCTCCTTTGTTAGTCTGATCCCGCATCCCCTTGGAATAGGCACCATCGAGCTGATGGACGGTTCGTGGGTGAAGGGCTTTATCTGCGAACCTGAGGCGCTTGCAGATGCTCCGGAGATAACGGTCCATGGAGGCTGGCGGAATTATCTGCGAGATCGCTGAGTGACTCGGTCAGCCTTCTCTCAGATTTAAATTCCACGATTTTTCGGCATGCGAAGTGCTGTTATTATGCGTGCCCAATAGAACCCACCCTTTAATCGACCCGGAAAACGACATGGAATTGATCTCGGTGGGTTCCCATATGGACAGCAGCGGTCGTGTATGGAATATCCAAGAGACCCTGTTCTATTCATCCCACCTCTCCTTCTATCTCCAAAGAAAGATCCAGCAGGTTTGGAAAGATGGAATCTGGAAGACGGCGGAACTTGATCAGGATGATGATGCACCTCGTCAACGTAGGATCCTCACGGTCTATCGATTCCTCTTACTGGATGATGTCCTAGAATGGTTTGCGGCCCAATTCCTTCCAGAACAAGGAGGTGTCCGCTCTAGGTTCCTGCAGATCCTTGGATCCGTCAGCAAGGACTCAGAGACTCAGGAACTCAGGCCGATGAGGGATAACTCTCCCCTTGCTGGCCAATGAACGAACCTCTGCTACGCAGGCTCTTTTCAGAGTTTCTGGGCACCTATGCCATGGTCTTTGCCTGTGCTGGAGCGGTCGTGGTCGACGGGGTCTCAGGAGGAACTATCACGCATCTGGGGATGGCACTAACCTCCGGACTCGCTGTCATGGTGCTGATCTACACTTTCGGCGATATTTCAGGGGCTCACATGAACCCGGCTGTCACCATAGGATTCACTGCTGCGGGGCGTTTTCCCTTCAGGGAACTCCTTCCCTACATTGGGGCCCAGCTAGTGGCTTCACTGGCGGCCGCCGGAACTCTCCGCCTGCTTTTTCCAAAGGCTCTTGATTTGGGGATGACTCTCCCTTCGGGAAGTGCCCTTCAGGCCTTCGTGATGGAGTTGATTATTAGTACTTTACTCATGGTGGTGGCCCTGAATGTTTCTCACGGGGCCAAGGAAAAGGGGATTACGGCTGGCATTGCTGTCGGTGCTACGGTCGCTTTGGGGAACATCTTTGCGGGACCCGTCTGCGGGAGTTCCATGAATCCCGCGCGCTCCTTGGGACCCGCACTGATTTCCGGCCATCACGAGCACCTATGGATTTACATGACTGCACCGATCCTCGGTACGCTACTTTCCATCCCTCTTTTCGTGCTCTTGCGTGGTGGGAAAAAAATTGATGGAACCTTTGTGAGGTGGCTTGCCACTTGCTTCGCCGACTAGGAAGATCTTCCTATTGTCGGGCAATGTCATGAAGCGATAAATTTATATTTTATGAGTACCACCTCAAAAATACTCACCTCTTTCCGTCTTGATCAATCGATGATGAGGCTTGCGACAAAGGTGGCGGAAAAAGAGCAACGTTCCTTTGCCAACTATATCGAATGGCTTATCAAGCAAGACTTGAAAGCGCGAGGGGTCAAGTAACCGTATTGGCCCCCCTTATGGAGCTGGGGGTTTTTCCCAAAATGCCATCACGGGATCTGTGAAGGAAAAACCTGCAGATGCCGCCCCAGTGATCATGCGTAAATGAGTGATTTAGAGCGGTTTTGTTTCATCTCTAGACATTCTTTGCGGCGGCATGAGGCGTTGTGCTGTGTCGTATCGCTTGGGCTGTAGCGCAAAAGACTACAGCCGCTTCGCTTGCTTCTTACACACCACCTCATGACATCCGCAAATCCTTTGTCTAAATCTGAATCAAAAACGCTCTAGCTGTCTAATTTTGCTTCCTCGCTTATGGATAATACCGCTCATCCTTCTGCTTAAATTCCAACAGAAGGAATAGAGAGGCTACTTTCGAAGACATTGATTTGACTTAGTTCGAGGAGAAAGGGTGTTCAGTATGGTGTCTCGTCGCTTAAGGATCTGAGCATTAGACCGTTTAGGTAAGATGGCACGAAAGATGCTTCTAATAATCTGAATCGTATTACGACAAATCAAACTCTTAATACTCAACACCACCATGAAAACACAACTACGCAATACAGCACTTACACTACTGGCAGCCATGACCCTGTCATCGGCCAGCCATGCAGCACCATTGAAAGTCGGTTATAGCGACTGGCCTGGCTACACGATCATGGAGATCGCAAAACAGAAAGGTTGGTTCAAAGATGCCGGCCTTGATGTCGATATGCTTTGGTTTGAATATTCCCCGTCCATTGATGCCTTTGCCAGTGGGAAGCTTGATGGAAACATGATGGTAGCCGGTGATGCTCTGGTCACTGGAGCGACCGGTGCAAAGAGCAAGATCGTTACTTTGCTTGATTACACCGACGGTAACGACATGGTCATCGGTGTTCCCGGTATCACTTCGATCAAGGATCTCAAAGGAAAGAAAGTAGCTGTCGAATTAACACTCGTTGATCATCTTTTGCTTCTGAAAGCATTGGAAATGAATGGGATGAGCCAGAAAGACGTCACTCTTGTTGGCACCGCTACGGACAAAACGCCTCAGGCACTCGCTTCCGGACAGGTCTCGGCTGTTGCAGCTTGGTATCCTATTTCCGGTCAAGCACTTGATCAGGTTGCAGGATCCAAACCTCTCTTCACAAGCAAAGAAGTTCCCGGACTGATTTACGATGTGCTTGTTGTGAATCCGACGAGTTATGCAGCCCGCAAAGAAGATTGGAAAAAATTCACACAAATTTATTACAAATGTGTTGATTACCTCAAAGATCCAGCAACTCGGGACGATGCTATCAAAATCATGGCTGCCAAAGTCGGTGTTGATCCTGCCAAGTATGCAAAGAATGTTCCAGGCACCCACTTCCTGACTCTTGCCGAGGCCAAGAAAACTGTTGAGAAGGGGCCGGGTTTAGATTCGATCTATGGATCGCTTGGTGTATCCGATAAATTCAATCTTGAGAACGCTGTTTACAAGGAGTCTCAGAAGCCTGAGAACTATGTAGCTCCATCCATCATCAAGAGTCTCTAAGACTGACTTGATCTAGGGCATTTATTTTTCTAAGCCATGGCTTACAAGGACTGGCTCGGATTAAAAAGGGAGTTGCCGCAAGAGCGGCAACTCCTACTTGCTTTTCTTTCGTTTTTTATACCGATAGCACTTTGGTGCTTGATAAGTTATGTCCCATGGGTATGGCATCCCTACATTCATGTCACTAATGTTGGAGAAGTTGATTATTTCAGCGAAGGTCTCGATATCCCCAAGGGGGATTTCTACAAAGAGGTAGAGAAAGCTAAAGTTGCCAAAGCACAGATCCCCGAAGGTTATCTTGTTAACCCCGTCTATCTTCCTGCGCCGCATAAGGTAGTAATGGCCTTTTATACGGCATTCAAGACACCGCCTCGCTTGCAGGATGAGCCCTGGCTTCACCAGAGCCTTGGCCACAGTATACGAACAATTGTTCTCGGGTTTTTGATCTCTTCGATTGTCGGGGTGCCCCTGGGCATTCTCTGTGGCACCTACCGTTTTTTTGCAAAGCTTCAGGAACCATTTATCGAGTTTTTCCGCTATTTGCCAGCGCCTGCATTCGCCGCCCTCTGCGTCGCTGTCTTAGGAATTGATGATGCACCCAAGATTGCGATCATTGTAATCGGCACCTTCTTCCAACAGGTTCTAGTTATTTCAAACAGTGTCCGCAAAGTTGATCCGGCGCTTGTCGAAGCTTCTCAAACGTTAGGAGCCAAGGGTTGGAAGTTGGTCTGGCGTGTCGTGATTCCCGCCTCCATCACCGACATTTACACGGACATGCGCATACTGCTCGGGTGGGCATGGACCTATCTCATTGTGGCTGAAGTAATCGGCACGATGTCCGGGATCACCCTCTTTATCAATCAGCAGGCACGTTACCGTAACTTTGAAAATGTCTATGCCGCAATTGCGATGATAGGCATCATCGGAGTAACTTCAGATATGTTTCTGGCTTGGCTTGGCACCATGCTCTTCCCTTGGAAAAGAAGCCGTAATGCCCTTAAGAAGAAAAAGCCTCTGTCCTTGTTGGAAGGATCCAAGATGGGCGAAATGTCGGCATTAACCTAGGGGATTTTCATCATGAGCACCCATGAAATTGCACTTCCCGATTACAAGGAGCAATCACCAGAAGTCGCGCGGAGATTTTCTAGGATCCATGAACGTCCGATCATTTTGGACGTGCAGAATCTTCGTAAGTCTTATGGAGAAGAGGAAAACGCGACAACGATCTTCGATCATGTTTCACTTCAGATTCATCGGCGTGAATTCATCTGTGTGGTTGGGGCTTCAGGATGTGGAAAATCTACACTCGCCCGTATTGTGGCGGGACTTGATGAATCAACAGGCGGTCGTGTCTTACTTAATGGAAAAGCAGTAGAACAACCCGGGCCTGATCGCGGCATGGTTTTTCAGGGTTATACGCTCTTTCCCTGGCTCACCGTCAAAAAAAATGTCATGTTCGGCCTCTCGATTGGTGGAGAAAACGAGGGTATAGCCGATTCCGAGGCGCGCCAGTGGCTTGAGATGGTAGGGCTTGCCAAGTATGAGGATGCCTACCCGCATGAACTCTCGGGTGGGATGAAACAGCGGGTTGCGATCGCCCGAGCGCTGGCCAACAAGCCGCGTATTTTGCTGATGGATGAGCCTTTTGCCGCACTCGATGCGCAGACCAGGAGCCAGATGCAGAATTACCTTCTCCAAATCTGGAAGAAGGTCGACGTGACCGTCCTCTTCATCACCCACGATCTGGACGAGGCGGCCTTCCTGGCTGACCGCATCCTTGTGATGGGGGCCAATCCCGGTCGGGTCATCGAATTCATCGAGAACCCCGTCCCCCGTCCCCGCGAGACCGCCCATTTCCTCTCCCGCGAGTTCCTTGCTCTCAAAAAGCGTCTGGAGGAGCACATTCACCCCCCTTCGGAAGAGACTCATGACAGCATTCCAATGATCAGAATGACTGAAGTAGGGGATGACGTGGAATAGCATTTCTCTGAGATTCTAACGACTATTCATGCAACCCATGTTTTCACTCCAGGGAAAGGTTGCGCTAATCACGGGGGCCTCCTCTGGAATCGGGCTTGCCACGGCCAGACGCTTTGAAGCCGCGGGCGCACTGGTATTTGGTATCGATCGGAGTCCGTCGGGGGAGGAGGGCTTTCGCATGCTGACTGCCGACGTCTCTGATGATACGGCGTTAGGACATGCCTTTGATGAGGTAGCCCTCGAGGCTGGCAACCTCCACATTGTGGTCAACAATGCTGGGATCCAGCCTCTCGGTGTCGACTTTGTTCATCTCACTCCTCAACTTGTACGCAGGACGCTGGAAATCAACGTGAGTGCTGTGGCCCTAGGGCACGCTCATGCAGCCCGGCACTTGGGGCGAGGCGGACGTATCCTCAACACCGGATCCTTTGTCGGCCTTCTGGGGGTTCCAGGGGGATCCATTTATGCGGCATCCAAGGCGGCCGTCATCCATCTCACCCGCAGTGCAGCCGTGGAATTTGCGCCTCGCGGAATCACGGTGAATTGCGTCTGCCCAGGCACTATCTTGACCCCAGCCGTTCTCGGGATACCGGACAATCCGGAAATTGCCTTCGCCGAGGGGCGCACCCCATTGGGGCGTCTTGGCACTGCCGAGGAGGTTGCTTCAGCCTTTCATTTTTTGGCTTCGGAGGAAGCCGCCTACATCACCGGGGCTATCCTTCCGGTGGATGGAGGCATTGCTGCGGGATGGGAGCGTTACGACCTGGTGACACCTCCCAACGCAGTCACTGGAGAATGGAGGGACGACCCGTGAATCAAGCCCCCTTTACACCCAAGCCAAGGTTCCAATGGCCCTTTGGGGCCAAATGTGCCGTTGTCCTCTGCTTCGATGTGGATGGCGAGACCACTGCATTGGAGCATGATCCCAGTCTTCGGAACAGGATCACGACTTGGTCTCAGTGCACTTACGGGCCGCAAGTCGGGGTGCCAAGAATCCTCGAGTTACTCCAACATCTCGGAGTGCCAGCCTCTTTTTTCATTCCAGGATACATCGCCGAAAACCACCCAAAGATGACTGGAGCCATTGCTGCTGCCGGGCATGAGATCGGACTACACGGCTACTTGCACGAGAAGCTGGTGACCCTCGATGAGGCACAGGAGGAGGAAATTCTCCTGAAGAGCCTTAAGATTCTGACTGAACTGGGGGGGAGTCGTCCTAAGGGCTACCGGGCCCCATGGTTCGAACTCAATCCTTGGACGCCCCGCCTGCTTCAGGATCACGGGCTCCGCTACTGCGCCAGTGCGATGGGAGACGATGTGCCCTACCGGCACCCATGTGGCCTTATTGAAATTCCCGGACAGTGGATGCTGGAGGACTGGGAGCAGTTTGCTTTTAACGCCGACCCAGCATGGGGTGCCCCGCCGGAAAACTGCGCCAAGGTCTTCGATCTCTGGTGGGAGGAGTTCGATGCGATGCACGCTTTTGGCTGCTGCTTTGTGCTCACACTTCATCCTTGGCTCTCCGGGAGGCCCTCCCGAGTGCGTCTGCTGGAGAGGCTTGTGAGAGCCATGCAGGAAAAGGGTGATGTCTGGTTTGCACGTGCCTCGGAGGTTGCCGAGTGGTTTGACAAAAATCCACAGACCCGACGGGAAACAGACTTAGACGAGGTGCCTGCCGCGATAGAGCTTAAATCATGAATTCACTCAATCATATGACATGGCCCCAGGTCAGGGCCGTCCAGGAGAAGTGTCCGCTTCTGGTCCTCCCTCTCGGGGCGACCGAGCAGCATGGGCCGGCACTCCCCATTGGGACCGACACCATCATCGCGGAGGCTCTTTGCCGAGAAGCATGCCGTCGCGCTGACGTTCCATGGGCTCCCGCGCTCGCCTACACCTCCTCGGGCGGACACACAACGAGGTGGCCCGGGACATTCTCGCTGACACCGAAGACCTTCATCGACACCCTCGTCCAGTGGGCCCGATGGGCCGAGGCCACAGGGTGGAAAAAACTCCTCCTCGTCAATGCCCATGCAGGAAACAATGCCCCGCTTCGCGTGGCCGTGGATCAGATCCGCCTGGAATTGCTGGGGAAAACTCAGGTCGGCTTCGTCGACACCTTCACCATGACTCCCGAGATCGGGGAGCTTTTTTTTAGGGATGCTGCGGATCTGCATGCCAACCAAGCCGAATGCAACCTCCTGCTTCACCTCCTCCCTGAGTCGGTTGATCGATCTGCCTTCGCCTATGCCGACGACCCCGACCGGACATCCGGCAAGGTCTTCTGCTACCCGGTCTCCCAAACTAGCCTGAACGGCACTACGGGAAGCCCTTCATTGGGAAGCGCGGGTGAGGGGGCGGTACTTTTCGAAAAAATGGTCTCGGAACTGACAAGAAGACTGCTCCTTGCCATTGATGAAGAGCCGCCGCTTCCACCCTCCGAGTGGTACGGAATCCCTGAGAATTTCTACACCTAACTTCTTATTAGAAACCCTATGAGCATCGCAGGAAGCATTGCGCAGATTTTTACTTCCCTGAAGGAACTCGGAGTGGCCGACCGCGCCATGGGTAACGACCTGCTGCGCAAATTTCTCGAGGCGCACCCAGAGATCGTTGGTGCGTGGACCGTCTGGGAGCCGAATGCCTACGATGGTCGGGATTCGGAATTCATCGGCGCACCGGGTCATGACCTGACAGGGCGCTTTGTTCCGCTCTGGCACCGCTACGGTGGAGAGATTCGATACGAAGCCAACACGAATTATGACAAGCCCGGCTCTGGTCACTGGTACCTTGCTCCGAGCCGTCGGGCCGAGGAAATGGTCATCGATCCCTATGTCTACCCGATGGCGGGCCGGTTGCTATTCATCACCACGCAGGCAGCTCCGATCTTCGCACACGGGAAGTGTATCGGGGTGGCAGGCATCGACGTCCTGCTCGACTCGCTCTGCCCTGATTCCACGGAAGAGTCGGGACTCGGTGTGGCCGAGTTGGAAATGGCGCTACGCCGAGGTCATGCGCTTGTCGACCCGGATGGGGTGGTCCAGTCCTGGAGTGGGAATGCACGGAGTCTGATGGCGCGCTTCGGGGGCATGAGGATCACGAAGAACCATCCCCTTCCCGGGAAACTCCTGGGGCTTTACCGCAAGTGGTCGATGGGAAGAAAGGAGGCTCGGGGAGGGAAGCTTGAGGAAAGACTCACCATCAGGGAGGGTAACATTAGTTTGCGATTCTCGCGTCACCCGGACTCTGATTGCGCTGTCATGATCATGGAGGCAGGTCAGGATGAGGGAACGAAAGCTCCTCTCCAGTCGGTTCTCACCGCGCGTCAGATGGAAGTCCTCTCTTGGATCGAGCGCGGCAAGTCGAACGATGAGATCGCCATCATCCTCGGTGCAAGTGGCCACACCGTGAAGCATCACGTGGAGCACATCCTCGCAAGACTCGGGGTGGAGAACCGCTATGCGGCAGCGCTCACCTACCGGTGTCACCAAGGGATGGAAACTGGTGAGGATACCGGTAATGGGGGATTGCGGGCTGCCGGAAGAGTTCACTCAAGTTCGTAGGTAGACCTACCCATTGCATGGCGATGATTTACGATAATAGTGATATCAATCCAACCTAACCAATTATGTCACAAACAGCCATACATCGAGCTCCCAGCGTGACCGGCGGCCTGCCGATCCACCGCGCACTACGCCAGAAAATGAGTGTTGAGGAAATACTCAGAGAGATCAATCGTGCAGCAGACCTACCGCTCGAAAAGGCGGTCACATTACCCGCTGAGGCGTATTCTAACGACGCGTTCTTCGACTGGGAAGTCGAAAACATCCTGCGCAAGGATTGGTTCTGCGTGGGACACATCTCGCAACTCCCCAAACCAGGGGATTTCGTGAACATCGACCTTTTCGGCGAGCCCGTTATTGTGATCCATGGGAAGGATGGCGTTGTCCGGACGCTTTCTCGGATCTGCCCACACCGAGCCATGGACATCATGCCTCCTGGGTTCGGTCAGAATGGACATGGTCCTGCGGTACTCAGGGACGGGTCTTCGTCCTGCGGGCACACACGCATTCTGATGTGCCCCTACCATGCCTGGACATTCGAGCTGGACGGAGCCCTGAAAGGTTCTCCTGAGATGCAGCAGGCTGAGGATTTTTGTAGGACTGATGTCTCACTGAAACAGTTCCGAACTGAATCTTGGAAGGGATTCGTCTTTGTGAACTTCGACGGCAACGCAGAGCCCTTGACAGAACTTTTTGCTGGAATGACGGAAGCCACAGCCGATTGGGACTTCGAAGACATGGAGGTAGTCGAAGATGTGCTCTGGGACTGTGACTGCAATTGGAAGGTTTATATCGAGAACTATAGCGAGTGCTACCACCACATTGGAGCACACGCTAAAACCTTGCAGCCCCTGATGCCAGCCAAGGAGTGTTGGACCGAAGAGGAGAATCCTGTCTATGTACAAGGCCACCTGCCTCTGAAGCATCCGGTCTTGGACGTTCTAGCCGAGGCCATCAGGGAGGGGCGCGAGTTTCCTTTGATCGAAGGAACTGGCCACCAGAAACAGAGCGAATGGCAGCTTATCATGGCGCTGCCTTCCCTGATGCTCTTTCCGGGACCCAACCAGATCGGTTGGTGGAGGATCGAACCCCTGACGACGGACAAGTGCCGTGTTCACACGATCATTATGGTCCCCAAATCCTACCGAGACCTGCCTCAGTTCGAACTATGCAGGGAGAATGCAAAAAAAGTGGTGATGGATTTCCATAACGAGGACATGGATGTCTGTTCGGCGGTTCAGCGCGGTTTGTATGGTGCCGGCTTTCAGCGTGGACGCATGAGCCATCTTGAGATGCCTGTCTGGCTGATTCATCGGTACTTGGCCGCACGTTCTCGTGGTACACGTCCGGCGACAGACCGTCCGGCGGCGGCAAGTCAGCTGGGACGCATTGGCCCCATTCCTGTATGACTCCTACAGCAGGGGAGCTAAAGTTTCTGTGGAAACCGAGGCGAATTTGGAGTGATGGGCAGGATTACCCCTCTATGATCGACTTGCCAATCGGTATCTTCACCATGGGGGAGCATGATGATGACAAGTTCGCTAATGACACCGAGAGGCCGAGGCATCAGGTTGAGATCACGCATCCACTCTCGTTCGGACGCCATCCTGTTACGGTCCATGAATTCTCGGCCTTTAATGGATCGCCTGTTCCAGATGGGGAAGAGAATCTGCCGGTCGCTGGAGTCAGTTGGGAAGATGCAGTAGATTATTGCGACTGGCTCTCGGATCGCACCGGGCATTACTACCGTCTTCCTTCTGAGGCGGAATGGGAGTATGCCTGTGCGGCCGGAAGCAGGAACCCCTTTCCCTGCGGCGACACGATCACGCCGTCCGACGCCAATTACTACTATGACGAGCAGGGTAATCGAGTTGGGCCTGGGTGCCGTACCCCAGTAGGTTCCTACCCTGCAAATGCTTTCGGGTTGTATGACATGGCAGGAAATGTATGCGAGTGGGTTTCCGATTCTTGGCATCCAACGCTGGAGGGTGCTCCCGTGGAGGGGGAGAGTTGGGAGTCTGGAAGGCAGAGTGCTCTGCGCGTGCTGAGGGGAGGAGCCTGGGACTACCTACCCAGACTCCTTCGGAACAGTTGGCGGGATCTTCTTGGGCAGACGATACGACGTGACAATGTCGGCTTTCGTGTCTCCTGTGCAGTACTTGGTAAGCGATGAGCTGAGGAAGCGGGGAGGTCTCCTATCGGAGCCCCCATTGGCCGTTCTGCGTATGGGGAGACCTACCTATAGCGGAATTCCCAGCAGCGACTAGATTTTTCTAAATGGCATTGAACGTGCGCAAAGGCAGCACCTCTTCTTCCACTACAAAGCCATGTATCAACTCCAATTATTATGAAAACATCCGACCCATCCATCAACGAACTCGGCAAGGCATTCGCTGCTAAAGGCGTCAAATATTGCATCGGTGCCTATCCTGACATTCATGGCATCCCGAAAGGTAAGGTCGTTCCGATTGGGCACTTTGCAAAATTTGCCGGCGGTTCGGAGCTTTACACCGGCTATGCTTTGGATGGTCTGGGTCAGGGTCCCAACGACGATGAGATCGCTTCCTTGCCCGATCTGGAACGCGGATTTCAACTTCCGTGGAACCCCGAAGTCGGCTGGTTTCCCGCAGACAATACCTTCCATGGAGAACCTTATGAACTCAGTACCCGCGTATCCCTAAAAAAACAACTCGCCGAAGCAAAGGCGATGGGTTTCGGATTTAATCTCGGCATCGAGGGGGAAGTCTATGTGGTGCGGCTCAACGAAAAAGGAGGGCTGGATGTTCCCAATGAGGACGACAACCTTGCCAAGGCCGCCTATGATGTAAAACGGTTCCTTGATCGTTATCCTTGGCTCGACAAGATGAGCACGGCTATCGATTCGCTCGGATGGGATCTTTACTCCCTCGATCACGAGGATGGGCACTCCCAGTTCGAGTTTGATTTCAAATACAGTGATGCGCTGACGATGTGTGATCGCTATGTTTTCTTCCGTTTTATGGCAAAGCATTATGCCGCCGAGGAGGGACTGCTTGCGACCTTCATGCCGAAACCGTTTGCAGACAAAACCGGCACGGGAGCTCATTTCAATATGTCGCTGGGAGACCTTTCCACCGGGGAAAATCTCTTCGAGTGCCCTGTTGAGAAGGATCCTCGGGGTCTAGGTATCTCTCCGCTCTGCTACCAGTTCATTGCCGGCATCCTCAAACATGGTCCCGCGCTTTGCGCTGCATTTGCCCCTACCGTGAATAGTTATAAGCGCCTAGTGCGCCGAGGTCTTATGTCCTATTATTCTTGGGCGCCCGTTTTCAACTCCTATGGTCGAAATAACCGAACCAATTCGGTTCGCGTTCCGATGGGGGGGGGACGTTGCGAATCTCGCAATGCTGATGGTGCCTGCAATCCTTATCTCGCCGCCACTCTGGCTCTGGCTGCTGGTCTCGAAGGAATTCGTGAAAACCTAGATCCCGGCATCGCCCAGGAGGAAAATCTCTACGAACTTTCCGCTGCCGAGCTCAAGGCCCGAGGCATTAGTGAACTACCACGCACCCTAGACGAAGCCGTGAAGGCATTCGCTGCCGATCCCTTTGTTGAGAAAACCTTGGGCAAGGGGCTCCGTGACGAGTTTGTCCACTACAAGTCGGAGGAATGGCGCGAGTACCACCAGACGGTGAGTCAGTGGGAGGTCGATCGCTATGCCCGTTTCTTCTAGGGAAATTCTCGGGAAACAGCTTCTTGTCAAGAAACTTGCCGACGTTATCCTAGGTCTCCATAGCGCGGGGATCCGGGACCGGCGGGTTTACTCGGAGATGCTTCTTGGTTTTTTGGAAGCTCATCCCAGGATTCTCTGTGCTTGGACTGTTTGGGAGCCGGATGCGCTTGATGGGCGAGATGTTGAATATGCCAATACAATTGGACATGATTCAACGGGACGCTTTATTCACAGCTGGCACCGGGCCGAGGGTTCTCCCATGCTTATTCCAGCAATTTGTTACGAGATTCCGGAGGATGGGCACTGGTATTTGATTCCAAAACTGCGACGTGTCACATGCCGTCTTGAGCCTGCTTATTATCCTTTCGGTTCAGTCATTGAATGGATTACCACAGATATTTCTCCAATCCTCATTGAAGGCCTTTTTTATGGTGCAGTCGGCATCGATTTCAGGGAGGCATCCCGGCCTCCAATCACCATTCGCCCGGGCCGTGATAGCCTTAGTCAGTCACGCACAATACCCATCGGACATGAACCCCTAGAGAACCTGAGCGCTAGAGAACGAGCGGTCTTTCATTGGCTTGGACAAGGCAAGACCAATGAGGAAATCGGGATTATTCTGGGAATCAGCCATCATACCGTGAAGAACCATCTCGAACGAATTTACCAGAAACTAGGAGTTAATAACCGTTGCGAGGCCGTTCTTTCCTCACTCTAGGAAATTCTTCCTATGGCGCAATCTTGGGATTTGAACCAATCTTTAAATCAT
>Ga0209084_1000903_pt1 | contig 26551 bp, 25 predicted proteins | sample C_130820_MF_Meta_FD_187309 | JGI IMG/M metagenome (GOLD analysis project Ga0209084, IMG submission 187309) | Freshwater microbial communities from Lake Croche, Canada to study carbon cycling - C_130820_MF_MetaG (SPAdes) (version 2) | ecosystem: Environmental > Aquatic > Freshwater > Lake...
TTACTGCTACCTCTAGCGCATGAGCCTTTTATTTTGCCATCAGGACCAAAGCGTACCCATTTTTCTTGAAACCATTTATGAAGGTTCTCATCCAATTCTTCTTCTAAACCTGCAGGATTTGCGCTGTACTCGCGCCATCCCCCGGGCTGATCACCAACTGGGGTTTCGTTGGGATTCTCACTGATAGCACCTCTAAACTTTTTGCTCTTTTCACCACCATATGGGTTTTCTTCAGGAGTTTTTTCTCCAGCAAAGGGACCAGTACTGGGACCTGATTCGATCCCGGTATAATCTTCATTTCTGAGTCCCTTCATTATTGAACTCATCTTACTTTGCCTTTTGGTTTTTCAACATGCCGCGCTTATTAACAGTTGCCCAAGCAATATTTTCTGCTGCTTTCTTTGACTTGCCGGCGTTGCGTTCTGACTTTTCAACGTGCTTCACCGTGCGGTCAACTTTTTTACCTTCTGGGAAAAGTTCTTGTTGTTTGGTATTTACTTCTTGTGGTTCAACATGAACACTGGGAGTTCGCCCTCGATAAGGTTTTTTAGATTCTATCTCTCTTTTTGCTTTTTCTTTTGCTTTGCGTCTTTCCTCAACCCACAAATCTTCCGCCATCGATTTTATTTCTCTGTAAACCTGTTCTTCTCTAAAAGAATCGGGAATAATCTTATTATCATTACGAAGTTTTTTTATAAAAAGAGGGTAAAGCTCCCAATCAACATCATCAAACCACACTTGCCGCGCTCGTTGAAGTGTGTCGGCCACCTTTTGGCTAAAGTCTTTATCCTCAACGGTACCGTTTGGATCAATTAAATGTTTAACCCATGCTAAAAACCATTTAGCGTATATTGGCATATCTCTTTCTACATTTTGCTCATCATCCTGGGGATCTCCATATCGGTAACCAAAAGCGTCCCAAATGGGGTCGCCGTTTCGAGTCCACCGTTGTGACTCACCATCGTAGGTATAGCCTGGCATGTCATCGCCGTGAAGCCGGTTGCGGCCTATGCCGTATCTCGCTTCGGGATGGCGATATGAACCATTGGCCCTTCGGGTCCCTTCGGCTACGGTTCCACCTGCAATTACGCCGCCGGTTTCATCAATCTCACCAGCGTGTTGCATTTCTTGTCTGCTGATAAGGTAGTCCATAACGCTAACCATCATACCCTTAATAGCACCAATCTTTTCACTGACCCATTCTGGAAAGTTATCCTGTGATGATAATGCTTTATCTAAATGCCCTGCTGTGCGAATAATAGTATGAAGGCTGTTCTTTAATGTCTGACCTTCATGCTCTGCTCTGTCAGGATCGTGCTTAATCAATCCAGTCTTTTGAGTACGTCCCTGTCCTGGCAGTATAATCAAATCTTGTTCGGATAAGTCTATATCTTCTTTGATACTTTTACGCATTTCTTCTTTAGTTCTATTATACTTCTTTTTAAATGTAATGTCAGATAACTCTTTCAAGTCCGCCCATAGTTCTTTAACTTTGCCTTCTTCAATAAGAGAATTCTCGTAAGGCCCCTTTTTCTTGGCCTTACCCTTGATTACTTTTTCGGCTGGTTGAAGTCCGCGAATATTAGCTGACTCTTCAGTACGTCTTTGTACTTTTTCACCATTCATAGCCATTACTACTGGAGCAACTGAGCCTGTAGTAGTTGATTCTATTATTTGTTTGATTTTCATAGTAAATATCCAAGTTTATAATATATTTATCAATATTACAGGTTTATGGATATTAAAAAAGCCCCTTAATTAAGGGGCTTAAAAATTCAGCATTAACGTGTATTTTATTCGTTGGTAAGTCTAGCGTCACGGAATAAGAAAGTATGATTAACACTTTCAGGTGAGAAATACTCATTGACAGTGCCAAGTACTACATCATTGTCAAACGGTTTGCATGAAAACACATCAAAATACCCGTCACCCGAGTCATTGCACAGATGAGCAGTAATATTACTAGTTTCAATCAACTGAATTAGTGTATACCCTTTCTTATTACCTGAACCAAACAGAACAACTTGAGGTTCGCCATAAGCTACCATGTCAATTCTTTTTACAAGCTCTTTAGCAAAAGCTGTGATATTATCCGTGTCTGTAACCTTATTTCGGTCACATGCAGCACAGTTTATTACTAAATGATATCCCCAATACTTATTCATACTTATTTCCTTTAATTTTCCAATAAAGGAAGCGCCAAACTTCCGTATGGCGCTTCTCGTTTTGCAGGCTCTTATATTACTTAGGAGCGTTAGCGGCCTGTGCAGCCTTAACCTTCTCAGCCTCAACGTACATTGGGCCAATCGTGTTAAGAAGATGTTCCTGATTCTCCATGCAGAATACATAAGAACCCGAGTGACGCAACAGAACTCGCTTGTCAACCCAAACTCTTCCGCCAATATCACGCCAATTTTCACAGAACGTCCAGTCTTCAGAATAATAACGATTCTGACGAACCGCAGTATCAAAGTAGGTCTTTAGATGCTGATCAAACTTAGGATCAAGTCCGATGTCATTCTTATACTGCTTGACTGCCGGGTGAGAATTTAATTTAGCGAATACGTGCTTCTTCATTAACAAGAAACCTGTTCCTGCCTTGCTGACTTCCTGCAAGCCATCTACGCCTTCTTCTGCACCGTCAAATCCGTTGACTACCCACTTGATTGGCATGGTCTTCATTGGGTACAATCCACCGATAACGTCTACGTCACGGTTTAATAAAACCAACAAGTGCCATGGCTCCCAACCAATGTCTGCGTCAACAAAGAACAAGTGAGTCGCGTCTGGCATATCTAAGAACTTAGCAGTAAGTGTGTTACGTGCGCGGCTAATGAGAGACTCATTAACCATTGTTTCTAGAGTCCAGTCGATACCCAACTGACGGGCTGTGTTAGCCCACTTAATAAAGCTCATGAACGTTGATTCTGTCAACATGCCACCATAGCACGGCATCGCAATGTGTACTCTAGTAGTCTTTAAAAAGTCAACGTTGACCTGAACCTGACCCGGTTGTGGAGCTTGCTGTTCTACCGGGGCTGCCTGTATCTGTTCTACAATTTCCTGTACCTTAGCGACTGGTACCTTCTTCTCGCTCTTCTTTTCAGTCTTGGCCGGAGCCTTTACTGGTTTCTTTTTAGTTGCCATGTTTTCCTCTCAAGTTGTATCATTATTTACTACGACACAACTGAGTGAAATTATTTTTCTGAAATATAATCCTTGCCTTTCGCTACATCTTCTTTAGTAATGTCCACACCAGTAACTTTCTTAATAGCTTGTAGTATGACAGCATCTGCCAATTTACTTGTGTCTACATGCAATGTTCCGCGTTTAACGCCATTGCCGGGTGCAAAATTCATGGGATTTTCCATGTAGTCAACAATATTTTGAGCCACTGCTTCCACAGCTTGTTCTACTGCTACTACAGGCATATCGTAATCTACTCGATTCTTGTTGTTTATATGCATCTGCAATGCCCTAGTGGCGTCGTCAATATAGTCACTCCAAAATGTATCATTCTTTACTTGCTCTTCTACATATGCTCTAATGTCGGGGGTTTGTCCTTTAACACAGGCAATGGCCAATGCATTAATCATGCGATAGACTTTACTGTGATTAACTTCTGCTAATTTAGGCTCTAGATTAGCTTCGCCTAGCGCCTTTGTTGCCGCTCGACCAAGATTGGTAACAGCTTTTCCTGCCTGTGTGCCAGCTTTCTTTACTAGACCAACAGTCCCATCTGCTGCCCGAGTTGCAAGATCTCTCCATTGTTTGCGTGTGGCATTGCTTACATTTGGTAACTCTGCTGCCGCTGACCCTAATCCCGAAGCAACAGCAAGAGCTGCGCCAATTGGAACTTTGGCTAGTTTGCCCGTTGCTCGTAGACCACGTTTGCCAGCTGCAGCCAGTGCCGTTCCTGCACTTACTTCGTTGACTTGTTCACCTGTTTCATCTTTTGGTTTTCCGTAAGGGAATACTTGCACCCACTTATCGTTTTGTTTTTGAACAAACTTTTTGGGATCAAATTTGCTGCGAATAATTCCAGCAGCTTTAAGTGCCGCTTCCTGAGACTCTCTATAACCTTCACTATGTGCTGATCTTTCCTTATGGTTGCTTATCATCGCCTCCTTTAACCTACCTGAAACATCGTCGTATCTATACATAAGGTTATGTTCATCTTTTTGAAAGCCTTCAGATATCTCTTCTGTACCTGTCATACCTACATCTAATAATTTTACAATATTAGCAAGCAATTTGGCTGCATTATTCTTCTCAAGAATATTTGGATATAGTTGTGCTACTAGTTTACCCTTTTCTTTTGTAGACAGAGTAGGCCACATCGCACGAATTTCACTAGCACTTGTAATGCCTGGGCCAAACTCTACTGTTGGTAGATATGCAATATATCCATGTTTACTAAATGGTTGTAGATGTTTAGCATTATAAGGTTGAAAATATGAAGGTGATCCATCTTTCTTTGTACCACCTGGTTTAGGTTGTTCATTCTTGTCTTTTTCACTGCGTACAAATATTAATATATCTTGGTTAGGATTATACTTTCTTGTGATTTCTTCCGCTTTAAACGGACTCTTTACTTGTATAAAATGACCAGTATCAACTCCTGCAATCTTTGCTAGTTTCTCTTTAATCGCAAAAGGAAATGGTCTTTTCTTTTGATCATCAGTTGCAGCTACATATACATCTGCGTCGGGAAATGCTTCTTTCGCTGACTTATATAGGCTCAAATGTCCTGCATGAAAAGGGTGAAATCCACCCGGTATTACAACTATTTTTGTCATTTATCTGCCTCTCCCTTCAATGCTTTTAGTAATGCTCTTGCTACTACGCGGTCTTTTTCTTTTTCTTCTTCTGGAAGCTCAGCATAGTGTTTCTTCATTAGGGTTGCTCTTTGTTGCAACTTTGCTTCTAGTTTTCCTGCTGCTCTTAGTTTTTCTGTATCTTCAAACTGATCTGGGTCGTTAACAAATGCTTGAGCAGTCATGTTCCATCCTTGGTGAATAGCATTACTAATCTTTTCGATATCAGTTTCGCCAGCATCAATCAATCTCTTAGCAAATTCTGCTGATTTTAGATTTGCTTGCCAACCAAATGTGTTTCCTGGACTGCTGCGACCATATTGGTATGCATCGTCTAATGCTTTATCACTTATCTGTGCTAGATGCCCAACATCTACATTTTCGTTAATAATGTCAATATATTTTCTAAAAAATCCTGTACTCATGTTAGTAAGCCATCTTTACAAACTGCACTGCGCCGTTGGCAAAATTATATATTACTGCTCTCATCCAAACATAACTACCAGTTATGTTAGTGAATATTTGGGCATTAGAAGCAATATGAGCAGGACTACCTTGGGGAGCAGTCGCATTGCACACTAGTTGATAAGTTTGAAACCAGTCGTTGGCGCTTGGATTACTTACTAAAGTAGCTTCTATACTAATATTTCCAGTTACTTGTAGACAGCTAAGATTGATAGTTTGCAACGATTGGCTTGATAGATAATATGACGCAGCCGGCTGCTGGTTACCAACTACATTGTAGATTTGAGCAGTTCCCCCACCGTTCCACGCTGTTTCAGGTAATAGTACGAGTGTAGTAGTCTGTGCCATTATGCTTTCTCCACTTCAACTACAACTCCGTCGCCGGCTAACTCTTGGGCAACTTGCTCCAATGCTTGTTGTATGTCTGGAGTTACTGTGCTGATTCCGGCATCAGTATCTTTAGCAATTCTGCTAAATTTGACGACTACTATTTCTTCTACAATCTTGGCCATAAGTACTCCGATTTATTAGAGTATTTATCAATTATTAGGATGTTTCTTACAGTTGTATGTCTTGCCTAACATACCCAAAAAGAGTATTTGTAAATAGGTTTCGGTGCTGGGTTCATTATAATCAATGTGATATGACCCGTGCATTATCCCATGAGTTGTAGAATTTTTAAAAGATCTAATTAACGCCGGACTAATACCGTAATTGGGACTATCCTTATTAGTGCCTATAAACTGCTTCATGGTATCGTAAAAATCGGCGGTGTACCTTCCCGACTTTATATGTACTCTAAACTTGAACTTAGGCTCCTTTTTAAAATATAGTGTGTTTGGTTCCAATACCTTAGCATAAGTTATTTTGACTTTTGGATCAACCTTTTTGATAGTCTCTAGCTTCTCAAAGTCATTGCCAAAAATGCTAATTCTATCCGATTCTTGTCTATAGCAAAATAGATGCTTATACGCTTTTTTCCATTCCAAATATACTTCTATAGTTTTATAGTCTATTTCACCTATATAGTCTTTTGCCGTCTCCCATGGGGAAGAATAGCCTGCATTACTGCCTGCATACAACGAAAGCGGGAACTTATGTCTATCCCAAAAGGATGTTATTCCATCAATCTTTTTTTGGTATTCTTCTATGGAACAAACATGATGAAGGAATTTAGCACCCAATATTCTAAACGTAGCACGATATTCGTACTTGTTTAGAAATAATGGTCTATATTCAACCTTCAATATGGATAGTTCCATCTTCTCCTATCCTTGCTACATTTTTTGGATGTACTGTGAATGAAATTTCATCATTCTCTAAGAGAGCCATAATATTAGAATCCTTAATGCGTTCAAATAGAATCTTCTTAGAGATTGGAACCCTAATCAACTCGTCAATCTTTCTAGCAAGAGGCCTAGCACCCATCTTGCTATCGTAACCCTTAGCCGCTAGATGTTCAATAACTTGTTCGCTGAGATTAAGAGTAATGTTGTGCTTGTCCAGCAATGCTTTCTTAATATCTTCAGAAAACTTAATAACAATCTTTTTGATAGAGAGGGTATCAAGTTTCTTAAACTTGCAAACCATATCAAGACGGTTTCTGAACTCAGGCTTAAAGAAGTCCTTGAGCGCCTTGTCATCTTCGCCCGTCTTTTCCATTGAACCAAATCCAATATTATTACGTTCACCGTCAGCAGAACCCAAATTACTAGTAAGAATGATGATGCAGTTCTTGCAACTGACTTCCTTACCGTTAGACCCCGTAATACGACCTTCATCCAGCATTTGCAAGAAGATATTAAAGATATCTGGATGTGCTTTTTCAACTTCATCAAATAGCATGACGGCGTGAGGATTCTTACTTAGATCGGAAACTAATCGGCCACCTTGAACCTGAGAATCACCAAAGCCCACATAGCCCGGTGGAGGACCAATCAATGATGATACTGAGTGCTTCTCGCTGTATTCGCTCATATCGTACTTGAGCAACGGCATATCTAGGTTCTTGCTCAACAATTTGGCAAGTTCAGTCTTACCTGTACCAGTTGGTCCTAAGAATAGAAAACTTGCAGTGGGCTTAGTTTCATTGCCAATACCAGCAAATGAAACATAAACTCGTTCAAGAACCTTCTCCACTGTTTCATCTTGTCCATAAAGTTTACTCTTGATGTTAACATCAAGATTGCTTATCTTGTTGAGATTATCTCCTGCCAACTTATCAGCAGGGACTCCGGTGTACTTTTCAATCTGATCAAAGATTAGCTTCTTATCAATAGACGCACCTTTATTACCAAGAACCTTTTGTTTAGCACAGGCTGCGTCTAGCAAGTCAATGGACTTGTCTGGGTTCTTTTTGTCATGAATGTAACGATGTGCGCCATCTACCGCTGCCTTAATGGCTTCCTCTGTTATATTTACAGTATGGAAATCGTTAAGCCTAGGGGATAATCCATTAAGAATTCTCACAGTAGTTTCCTGTGAAGGTTCATCAATGCTGATCTTAAAGAATCTACGCATAAGCGCACGATCCTTTTCAAAGCTCTCATAGAACTCTTCCCAAGTTGTAGAAGCAATTACCTTAATATCACCCTTAGTGATAGCAGGCTTCAGCATATTAGCAAAGTCAACTGAGCCACTATTACCGGCATTGCCTGCACCCTTCATAGTATGTGCTTCGTCGATAAACAGGATAGCATTCTTCTTTGTTCGCAATGCTTCTAATACTTGCTTTACCTTCTCTTCAAAGTCACCGCGATAGCGAGAACCTGCGAGTAGCGATCCCACTTCTAATGAATATAATTCATATCCCTTTAGAAACTCAGGGACCTCATCTTTTACGATAGCGAGTGCGATACCTTCTGCGATTGCAGTTTTACCTACGCCGGGATCACCAACCATCAATACGTTTGACTTAAAGCGTTTTGCTAAAATATTGATAATATCATCAATTTCTTGAATACGACCAATCACTGGTTCGATACGATCTTGTCTAGCCAATACCGTTAGATTAGTAGTGAATTCTTGTAGAATTTCATCAGCCTGATTATCGGTCAGATTAGTAACATATTCGCTACCCTTATATGTTTTTTGCCAATGACCAACAAACTCAATCTTGTTAACGCCGTACTTCAGTAGATAGTAATGAGCATGACTATTGCCTTCAGCACAGATACTTAGAAAAAGATCAATAGTTAAAATTTGCTTGCGCTGAGTGAACATAACCTGAGTCACTGCTCGGTTCATTACACGTTCTAGCGTGTTGGTTTTCTTGGGTTGTACGTTTGGCTCTTTAGATTCAATCGCGTGTAAAGAGCTAATATAACCCGTCATCTCGTCAATCATCATATCAGTTTCAACGCCAAATGACGCTAAGCACTTCTTGAAGGGAGGAAACACGACTAACGCTAAGCACAAATGTTCCAAAGTCACATATTGGTGATTGTGCTCCTTTGCATATGCAATAGCTTGTTCAATGATATTTTCAATTTCTGGATTAGTTTGCATTGTTATCCTTATACATTTATTTATTTCTAAATTTCTCAATACTATCAATTATAGATTTGTCTATATTATCAGGAATTATAGGTTTAAACAATATGATTTGGTCTCCATATTGATTAGAATTCAAAATAGGCATACCTTGCCCGGGCAATCTTAGTTGCTGATATGGTTGTGTTTTGGGCTTAATGTTGACTTGCAATACTTTACCCGAAATAGTAGTAAACTCAAAATTTGTTCCAGCTATCAAATCCAATACCGAAACGATATGAGAACACACTAAGTTACTGTCTTGTCTGTCGTATTTTAAATCAGGAGTTACTATATACTCTACTACTAATGTGCTGTTATCAATGACATTATCATACCGGACTTGATCTCCATTGCTAATGCCTTTGGGTACGTCTATAGTAACAACATTGGTTCCTAAATTAGTTTGCAATTTGAGCATCTGCTGCGAACCAAGGTATGCATCTAACAGCGTTACTGCAATTCTAGTTCTAAAAACTTGCTTCTGATTGGCTCGTTGTTGCTGTTGTCCAAATTGGTTGTGTTGTCCAAACATTTGAGCAAAGATTTCACTTACATCTACGCCATTAGTTGAGAACGCAAATCCCTGTGGTCCTTGACCAAACCCGCTCATTCCGGCTGGTGGAGGATTGTCATATTGCTGACGCTTTTGCGGATTGCTTAGTGTATCATAGGCAGTTTGTATAGCCTGAAATTTAGCGGTATCGCCACCTTTGTCAGGATGGTTCAGACTGGCTAATTTACGATACGCTTTTTTAATTTGTTCAGGAGTAGCTGTTTTATCTACACCCAGAGTTAAGTAATGATCCATGCGCTATTATAACAAAGAATTCTTAGTATGTCAATTAAGGAGGGGAGCCAGGATTACCGGTTTTTGTTTTAACTGTTTTTGTGGTCTCTTCATAGTCATCGGTTTTAGTAACTGACACGAATTTTTCTGAGGCAGTAAAGCCCAATCCTGCAACAACAATATACATCATTGAATTGTACATATTAGCATCTACAGTTAATTTGAAGAACATATTGCCGATGAAACCAGTAGCGCACAACACGAAAGAGAATAGAGTGATAACTCTTTTTGAAGATATTGATCTGTTGTGACCATCTTCTAGCATAGACTTTAATATCCTTTTCATATTAAATCCTCGCTATAGCTTTTAGATTCCTAATGTATTCATCATCTTCGTATAGCTTTTTAGTGGGAAGATTAGCTCTGGTTCTATATTCGTTCAATGCCTCTTCTTTTTCTATGTTTGCTCGGTACTCATGAGGGGAAAGCGTCATTACTTTCTTTAATACTTCCGGATCAGCATCATATTCTTCATCATTAACTTTGATAATCCACTCTTTTAATTTGCGATCAGTCAGCGTATATAAGTCCTCTAGAATTTCGCAAATTCTGTTCGGGGCAGAGGTTCTGCGGTTTGTTTCGGCAAATACTAACCATTTGCCTGGTTCAATTTCACCTTGACTTACATTAGCATCTAGTATCCAATCATATCCAACTTCTAACCATTGAACTAGATCAGCCGCTGCTGCTTTGGAGTGTACGATGAATGTAATAGTTACAACATCGGAATCTTTGCCCATTTTGGCAGCATACTCGTCTACTGTGATAGTATCATCTATTTGACCTACCATGTCACGATAATCTAAACCTTCATTAAGTTTTCTAATCATAGATTACATCCCTAATCCTGGTCCGCCCATAGCAGGGCCCATTCCTATTGCAGGGGGAGCCATCCTACCTGGGGCTTGCTGTTCAGTTTCACCTTCGATGTTCTGCTTGTCAAGATCCTCGTCATATGCATCCTGAATATCTTCTAAGTCAATAGTTTGACCTGCAATATCAATAGAACCTTCTTTAATTTCATCCATCAAATCTAATGGGACAGTAATCTTAACAAACCAAATCTTTCGCTGTGACATCCTAGGATACTTAGTACCCGGAACAAAGTCATCATAATTGGTAATTTCAATAGGAACTTTAATGTCTGATTTAGCAAATTCTACTTTGCATCCAAGTGCTATCAACCGCTTTATCCCTCTAGGATCAGGCATTAACTTATGTGGCCACATAAACACGCAGGTAACATCATACCGACCTAGATTTGGACCTTGAACCAACTCGCCAGACAACCAATTCTTGTAAGCATACAAGTCGGAATCGTCTAAAACTCGTTCAAAATCCAATAGTATGGACATAGACCCGTCACTTGTATAGATTCCCTTTACGGTACTTACTATACTGACATAATCTACACTATTAAACCAATCATCTGCAACTTTGTGTACCATACTAGTATTTATCTCTTTGAGTTTTTATGAAGGAATACTCTACAGGCTAACAGTATATTTATCTGAAACTTAACCTCTATCAGTACTCTATTATTACACAACCTTATGCAATTAAATACTTGAGCCGATTGTTTAAAAGGAGACACACATTGAGCAAAAGAAAAACCGGAGCCTTAAGAAAAGAACAAAGCAGCAAAAAAATGCAGAAAGTCACAACATACTACGGTACTGAGAGCAATAACACAATAGACTTTAATCAAGTCCATAAAGTTAAAAAGCCCGTAGAACTCGTCCCCCAATCAATAAACCAAGAACATTACATTCTAAATCTTATGGATAATTCCAAAGATATAGTAGTAGTGTATGGTCCTGCTGGAACGGGCAAGACTTATCTGGGAATGCTTGCTGCCCTAAAAGCACTTAGACAAGGAGATTGCAAGAAAATTATATTAACTAGACCAGCAGTTGCAGTAGATGATGAAAAACACGGATTCTTACCAGGTGATCTCAACGATAAGATGGAACCATGGGTAAGACCGTTGCTGGATATTCTCAAGGAATATTATTCAATGAAGGAAGTTGAATACATGCTCAAGGAACAGATAGTAGAAATTACACCGCTAGCGTTTTGTAGAGGAAGAAACTTTAAAAATAGCTGGGTAATTTTAGATGAGGCTCAAAACGCCACCCCATCACAAATCAAGATGCTAATGACCAGAATTGGTGTTGGTAGCAAAATTGTGATTACCGGTGACGTGGAACAGACTGATCGCAGAACCAAAGATAATGGCTTATTAGATTTGACTTATCGCTTAGCAGAGCATCCTGTAAGCGAGATCGGCTTAAGTCAATTTGAAGTAAGAGACATTAGACGCCACAGAATAATTGAAAAAGTGTTAAGACTTTACGATTAAGGCTTCTGATCATCTTTGGCTTTTAGAGAGATAAGGGCTTCCCTCTCTAGTTGAGTAATTAGAGGGGGATAGACCGACTTGTAATACTCATTCAACCGATTAAAATCGGTATCAATTTTTTTACCTTCAATATTGCACTTATTAACTTTCTTAAGTGCGTAATCTACAATAATGTTGCAAGTAGACATGTCCGCAGGCTTTACTCGCTTGGCGAGTCTAACCTCTTCATCAATTTGGCCGCCGGGTTTCCTTAGGAAAGTAATCAAAAGGTATCTCATGATGTAAGCTCCACAAGCGTTGCTGCCAATCCAATCTCGGGAATTCCAATTAGTGGCAGAGTTGCTAGACCATTTCTAATATAGATAATTGCCGCATCGCGCTTCTGATTAGTGTCTCCCCAAAGATCAATGTTGTTATACATCCAACGGTAAACATCTTCAATTCGTGTTGGATACAATGAGGTATACTGCATTAGCTGCTTCCTACCCTCAGTGATTTGCCCGCTCTTGAACAATTCAGTAGCCTGTATCAGCAATTCATTTTCACTGTCGTTTTCATTGGAGGTTGGCGTCAACTTTCCAGAAATGCTTGCTTGCTGCAACTTGTTTAGACAACTCCTAAGATCGGGATATGTTCCACGAACATAAGTATCCAGCACGTCTAAATCAAAATCAACGTTTTCGGTTACAAGAACAGTAGCTACTCTAGCAGTAAACTCTGTCATGTCAGGCTTTGCAATATGCATCGCAAAACACCTAGATTGACGCAATGCCGGAATAATTTTATATTCGTAGTTGCAAGTTAGAATATAACGCACAGTAGAATGATACGCTTCCATATCATGTCTGAGGGCAGCCTGCGCGGGCGGGGTTAAAAAGTCAGCCTCATCTAATAGCACAACCTTAAACTTACCAAATGGCATCGTCTGTACGAAACTATTAATCTTAGTTCTTAGATGATCAATGCCGTTTTCTTTACTAGCATTGATTTCTAGGATATCCCACTCTTCGATACCCAATTCATGAATTAATACTTTGGCGAGCGTAGTCTTTCCTGTGCCCGGGTCACCCGATAGCAGCAAATGCGGAATAGTTTCATTCTTGATCCAAGTCTCAACAAGTTCTCGTTGTGCCTGATCTACGAAAACATATTCATTTACAGTCTTGGGCCTGTACGCTTCAATCCAAAGTTTGTTCTTCATTAAATTACCTTATCGCTCATAGTAAGATCATCGACCGGTTCATCACTGATTGCAAGAATGTCGTTTGGATCAACTTTGCGAATAATATGTTCGCCGTTTTCATCTTCAACTCGCAATCCTCTAGTCCATCTACCATGTGATATTAACACGTATTGTCCTACTTTGACATGATTTTGGGAATGCCCTACTGCGTATACTCTAGCCCAGCGCGGCCTAATACCAGAACTTTTCATGTCATCGTAGGGAATAATTACGCCGGCATGAGTAATTCGCTCATCAAAATCCATATCAGTCACTACAATAGTATCATGAATTGGTTTGATCTTCTTAAACTTGATAATCTCAATATTCTGCGTAGCCATTATGCACCTTTATTTTTTGCCTTGATTTCTTCTACTTCTACATCGTCTGACTGCATATCATTCAGTGCCTTTTCTTGGGCAGTAAAGTCGAATAACTGCTTTGGCTTTACCATTGGATGCTTGCTAGCTTGGGCAGAACGATTGCCCACTGTAGCCGCATAACTTTCGGCTCGCTTTTGATTCATAGATTTTACTATGTTGCCTCGGGCGTCAATAGTATCACCTCTAGCATTTACTTTCAATCCAGTCGTCCTTTTACCGTCGCCCGCAGCCTGTATTCCGACCGCTCTGGTCTGCTCATTTCTAGCCATTAATGCAGACATATCAACTTTTTTGCCTTGTGCGCTTCTGTAAATTGCCATAAAATTCTCCTTATTCTTTATTTAAACCATTCACACCAATTACTTTAGGAATTCCTCAATATCAAGATCGTAAAATATTGAATCAATGCGATGAACGCCAATTAGAAATAATACAAAACTAGATACCGAACTACCTCTACCCACTCCCCAAACTATGTTATTTTTACGCATCGTGTCTACCAAATACTTCAAGTATTTGAGTAGTGTAAACATATTGCGTTCTTGATAAAGCAATAGTTCAGCACCTGCTCGTTGTAACTCACTATCATTCTTGCACTGTTCTAATACCCATTGAGCGATATCCAATTCTAGATATTTTGCGGGCATGAACCAATTATTCTGTGCTTGCTCATCAAACTTGAGTTTAGAGATGCTGGGTAACTTATATTCTATTAGGTTTGGGATGCTCTCTAGTTCCAAATCATCACTAAACTTAATTGGGTTTTCTACTAGAACATTCTCAAGCTTTGCTTCTGGATTAGTATAATATATGTTTAGCAAGTCTGCATCATCAAATATCATTTGTCCATACGAATCTGTTCTCATACATCAATGATAATACTATTCTTGTGCTTTGTCAACTGGTTCCTTCCAACCTAAACCCATTCGATCCCAGGACTTTGGATCGCACAACCTAACGATATTATCATTAGTCTTAATTGGGTCAACAATAGCCATGTCGTGCTTATTCCACCATCCTTTTACAGAAACCATTGCCTCAGCCATTTCACTGACCAATTGAAATCTTACACCCGAAGATATTCCTGAACCAAAATCAATATCGGTTACTCTGATTCTGCCTTCCATAATAGCATTTAATTTTTGCAGCACAACCATTGCCACAACTTGACAATATGGTTCTTCTGGAGTCATGCAAACTTTCATACCAGCATCTTGATATTTTTGAATAGCATCTACACGTTCGCTATTTACTATGACAGAATCTTCTAGACAATGTTCTATGAAGTAATCCATTCTGGATATAGCGACATTTTGTTCGTGCATATTATCTGTGTAGACTAACATAGAAATGTCAAATTCATACACATTTACCAAAAAGTTACCTTCTAAATGCAATCCGGTTGCAACGGTGAAGGTCTTAGATATTCTAACGTCCATTACTTATTATCTTTTTGTTGAATGTTGATCAATGATTGTATATTTTGTTTCTTAACTAACTCGTCCATCTTTTGATTGTACATACTTCTGTAACTATCTATTGCCATATTTATTTGATTCATCAATGGACGATTTCCTGTTCTGCCTGCAAATGTTAATTTTGTGGTTAAACTGGATATAGTTTTTTGCAATTCTTCTAAGCTCTTATCCGACAAGTCTCCAATGAAGGGATGCATTATATTACCATGAGGTAAGTGCTAATCTAGTCCAAATATTAGAACCATTATAACTAGTTGCAGTACATAGATTACTACCTGTGCTAGCGGTTGTCAAGGCCAAAACAGAACCTGCTGTTCCTCCCGAGCGGGTATCACTTATCGTGAGCGTAGTGCCGTTAACAATATTTGCTATGTAGTAAATAGTATTTGCTGCAATGTTCCCAAATGTATCACCGGCAAAGATAATTGGTGCATCATTTGCCAAACCCGAAGTAGTATTTAAAATTATGTTATTGTTTCCAGAATACGTATTAGTCACTGTGATAGGACCTACCGCGGCTGAATCAAATGTTCCCGTGCAGACATAAAAATACTCAGTATCAATTGCTACTGTCCCCTCAGTGTCTCCCAAAAATCCAGTTGGAGGAGGTGTACGCACTTGAATTTCAGTTGTTTGATACGGTCTGTTAGTTGGAGTAATATACAGTGAGTTGCCACAATCTCTTGTGGTGATAGTGTAGTTTAATTGCGAAACACCATATGGTACTGTTACAGTTGCTATACTAGCAACGTTGGCATAATTCTCTAGGCTGGTTACTCCATAATTATCATTTGTAGAAATAACCGAAGATGGGAAAGATATGACTGCGTTGGCGTTACTGACTGCCAACTGCAATTGAATCGACTGCTGTGTGCCGGTTGGCGACCAATTACCAAATTGCAGTGTTACATTTCCCGATACTGTTCCGTACTGAACATCGGCTAAAGAAGCACTTACTGCTACTGTACCAGATAATGCATTGCCCAAATTATAAGTAGTTGCTCTAAAGCTTCTAGTAGAAGCATTGCTGATTAGGGTGTTAGCCATATCATTGTTAAGAGTAGTATTAGCCAATGCTGCTTTCAATACGACATTATTTTGTAGATCGGTAATCTCAGTAGCAGCAACGTTTAAGTTGGTTACTATAGCAGTAAAATTATTTCTAAATCCCTGAGAACTTTGATTTTGCCCCGGGACTGGATAATTTGTATTGATTCCGTTTGTATTAATTGTACTCATTTATAATGTTTCCGTAGTGTATTTAGTACTGAGTTCGGTCAGGTAAAATAGTTTTACGAGGGAACAATACATAAAAGTCTTTACTATTTGTTGGGTCAGGTACAGGAGTACCGCTAGGCAGACTAGTCCAAGCAGGAGGGTTAAGCATATTATCATAATCATATGTAAGCGTCTTATCTACAGTAAATCTATCAATTTGGAAATTGATCTGATTCAACGCATATGGTTGATTTACTTCATTTGCCCAAAGTGTCTGTATATTTTGCGCGATTTGACCGCTAAGTCCCGGTTTCGTGTAGCAAATGACCCACGCCGGAGTAAACCCTAATGTGCCACCATTTGCTTGTTGACTTGTCATCCACTGTGGTAACACATTAGAATCGTACACCTGCCCCAATTCTTGTCCAACTCGGTTTCGCATATTAGGTAGTGAGTTTGGATACAAATCTACAGCCGTTCCTGAAGTTAAACTTGTATAGTATGAAGGTTGGTCAATAGAATCAGGGAAAATATAACTAGTGTAAGTATCGGTCACGCTGGTATACCACGGGCCTAAAAATAGATTAATAGGTCTAGGCCATGTGATTTCCTCACTAACACTAACTCCCTGCGGATTGATTAGATTATCGATGACCTCACTATAAACAACTTCGTAAATTACTTCTCCGTTGCTGTTCTTTGCTACAGCAGTCTTAATTTCACCTAATGTGAGATAACGCCAATAATGATTCTTTATAACTGCTGCTACATATTGATCAAAGTCGCTAGCATATATACCGTAAGCGTGCATATAAGTTACATTAGTTGCAACACCAAAGTTTGGGTCATTTGGTCTGTAGATTGCTGCTGGAGGAATGATAGTTGTATTGTTTAATAACCCCTCTATCAGATATCGCTGACTGATGGGAGGCGCAGCAGTAATATAAAGTGTATCTGTAGGAGTTGAAAATTCTTGATACACAGTTAATGTAAACGTCTGTGTAGATTGTACTACAGGCAAATACGCAGGGTTAGCAGAATATGCATTTATAGCAAAGGTATAGGTAGTGGTAGAGCCTGCGGGCGCAAGTGTGTTATTAGGTTGAAATGCGACATAACCTACAATTGTACCATCAGACTGCAAAGTTAAATTAGGCGGTAGTGAACCACTGACTACATCATACTGTAGTAGAACACCGCACTCTGCCAATACTGATAGTGTGCTTACTGTACCATTCGATATCTGTCCTAAATTTGTTGGTGTAATCCAAGTTATAGTACCGTTAATATTACTAGAGATCAGAAGTGAAAAGTTAGCAATAGCTGGTGCCACTGCGGGAAAGTTTGCCTTTGTTACTTGAACAGAAAAACTAAACTGAGTGATTGTATTGAGAGGTATATTTGGTATTCCTGTTATCCAACCTGTATTGGGATCTCCGGTTAACCCAGAAGGTAAATTAGCATAACTATATTGTAATGTATTACCGTCAAAGTCATGCCCTAATATTTGAAATGAGAAAAAATCATCACTGCGAATTTGTCCTATATAGGCCAATTGAGATGGTAAATATGTTACTCCATTACCATTTGGTGGTAAGACATAGTAGCTGTATAGCGCCGGATCAGATGTTATATTATAAGAAGCCGGTCTTGTATTAAGTATTGTAGGAACTCTAGTATTAGCTGGTCTGCTAGAGTTTTGATTTGATACTGTAATATAATATGACCTTAAATCGCTTCCTAATGCGCTAGATAATGCTAATGAAAACGAATAAGTTCTAATTGTAGGTTGACCAACGGTACTGCTAGGCAACGTCGCAGTTAAAAATCCGGTAGCTGTACTCAATGAAACTACTGGGCCAAATTGTGTCTCACTTATAGTGAATTGAGTTTGATTGACAACGGATAATACGAAATATGTTACGTTTGGCACTATGTTGCCAAACCCCGTGCCCGTAAATACAACTGCTCTGCCCGGTGCAAATCCAAATGTGCTTACTACACTAATGAAATTACTAGAACTAGCAGTAACCGTAGCATAGGTAACTACGCCCTGATAGGTTATTTCAGTTACTGGAGGAGTTGGATAACCTCTTATCAATCCTGTTTCATTTATCTCTAATCCGGGCGGCAGCGCGCCTTGTGCTAGACTAATTAGTACGTGGTTGGATGGTATAGGATTACTATATAATATTTGCAATTCTGTCCAAATACTATCATCGGTTGTTAGAATAGATCCAGATAGCGTAGTAAACGCAGGAGTTGCCGAGGCAGCAACAGCCATTGAAAATGTTCTGTCTTGTATGCGATCTAGATTGTCAGTAGCTCTAATAGCAAAATTGTAAGTAGTTTGCACACTCACTAATATTGGAGTTCCAGTTAATACTCCCAAAGAACTTAAAGTTAGTCCAGAAGGTAATGCACCACTTAATACTGTATAAGACAAACCAACGGCAGGCAGTACCGGTGATGCTGAAAAAGAAAAGTTCACTGCTGTGGCACTAGGAAATATTCCTATCGATCCTGCAGGTGTGTTCCATACTGGGGCTGTCATCTTATCCCTTCAATGCAGCTAGTGCTGTGTTATATAATGCTAGTCTGTCATCTAATCCGTTTGTTCCACCATTAATGCGTTTGGTCATTCCAATGATGTTATCTTTATCCGCAAACTCATTTAATTTATTTACATCCCAAAACCAACCTGCACTTGAAGCCGCGCCAGCCGGTGTTTCTAGATATGCAACTGCATCGTCTAAACTCTTTTGTACTGCCGCTGCATACTTTGTATAATTGTCCTTTCCAGTAAGTTGAATTAGACCTCTACCGCAGAATTTATAACCGTCTCCTGATGCTTCATCACCGTTGCCCATACGATTTGCATATACTCTATTTGCGATCTTCGCTGGTTGACGAGCATACGCGGCGGCAGTGGCTGCGTCTGAAAAATACTTACCAAATACTTTCTGTAAGCCATCAGCACTGTAGTTCAAATTTTCTTTGGTGAAATTAAACCCGCCCGATTCGTGTGCTATTTGTGCCAAGAAACTTGCAATGCGTCTGTTATCAACAAACATATTGTAATACTTGCCCACGTTGTTGATAGGATCAACATAACCAGAAAGTACACTAGTTTTTGTTTTTGGACAAAGTTTTTGTAATAGTTCTAATGTAATCATATTTTATCCTATATACCAATTGGTTCCATCACTCCATACAGGCGCCACATTAGAACCTCCACCGTATACAATTGCTCCTATATTTCCTGAAGCGGATACGTTAGAATCATTCACGAAGGCTTTAAGACCGGCCGTTGCAGAAGGTAATGTGCTAGTTGCAATCAACGGTGATTTCATAGTACCGTCGGGATAAAATGACCAAGATTGATTACCTACTGCTATATTGACTGTAGGAGTAGTGAGAAGTAACGATGTTGGAGTAGTCCAACCCGCTGGATCATAGGAAGCACCCGGGGAATATGCTAGTAATGGAGTGTTGACATTACTTTGACCAACTGCAACATATGTGCCATATGCACTGACCGAGACAGCCTCCATTTGTGCATCGGTACTACTACCGTTCATTTGCGCGGGGGTAGTCCAAGTGCTACCATCACTTGATATAGCATATAGTGGCCAGTTATTATTAGATGGATCATACCCTACTGCTACGTAATCTCCCCCGTATGTCGAGTACGTAACAGAAGTCATAGTTCCGATATTACTGGTACCATTCATTCGTGCAGGTGTAGTCCAGGTGACACCATTGGATGTTGTGGCATATAATGGGCAATCACTTAAATCATAACCAACTGCCACTAAAATACTAGACCCGGGCGTACTTGTTATAGAAGTCATATAAGCCCAAGTTGAACTTCCATTCATTAGAGCCGGAGTAGTCCAATTTGAACCGGTAGTTGATGTGGCAAACACTGGGTATCCATTAATATCAGCACCTATAGCTACAAATTTTCCATTACTCAATGACCAAGCTACTGAAGTCATGTTAAACCAGCCTGCGCTGCCATTCATTGCAGCAGGTGTAGTCCAAGTTGAACCATTCGTTGATACTGAGTACACCGCATATCCAGTAATCGAATCTTGGCCCACTGCTGCGAATATGCCAGGGGAAACGTCATCGTCTACTGTGATCGAATTCATGACCACCCCTGAACCACCGCTTCCCATAATAGCCGGTGTAGTCCATATTGCACCGCCACTACCAGTAGATGAAGAAGTATAAACCGGATCTCCGCCAGGTACATATCCTACTGCAACGAATGAAGCATGAGTGCTTGACCATACAACAGATGTTAAGTGTGTAGCACTGCTTCCCGATATTACCTGAGGCTCAGACAAGCTAGCAGCATACAATCCCGCTGACCCATAACTATATACAGGTAAATTGGTGGTTGTATCATATCCTACCGCCACAGTAGAATACGTATGTCCGCTTAGTCTAATCGCAACTGAATTCAGTCTTATTGGTTTTACTGGAGCATTTATGTTGACAGAGCCGCCGCCGGCTGTTTGAACCGTTACACCTGCGCTACCAGCATTAACATATGCAGCATTAGCATAATTTAAGCTTGCAAAGTGTTTGGAAAGTAATTGAATACCGACATTAGCAGAATCTACAACGCTAGCAACATATCCTTCTGAACCATAGTAGTCACTACCTAGATAAACATTACCTGGATTGATTGTATTACCAGTATTATCAAAGTTCCAACTATATGTAGGACCATTGTTCTGATCAATTCCTATATACAATCCATTCTGTCCTATGTTCAGTGTATTACGCACTGTTCCAGCATTATATAAAGTACTAAGATCATCAGTATCAGTCCAGTCTAGCGTTGGACCATCATGAGAATAACTGCCCCAAGCTGCCATGGTTGGATAAGTATTTGGTGTTGATATGACTATTCCCCAATCTGGTAATGTAAGGGTACTTACATAAGTGCCGCCGGTATTACCAAATACCCATTCTCCACCGTTATCAGTATAGATTTTAGCATTACCGTCTTGAACCCAAATTTGAGCAACGCCGTTTGCACTATCATTTTCTAGTTGTGTATAACCATTTATACCTACTCCATCATAAGAAACAAGATTAATAGCTCCGGTTCCGTTAGCTAGAATATTAATAGCAGTATCGGCTAAATTAGTAGAGATATTTGCACCAGTAAACGTAATATTACCTGTACTTCCTCCACCTCCCCCGCCTGCTGCTATCCAACTACCGTCGCCTGCAAGAACATTACTTACATTACCGTCTAAATTGACAGTTGCGATATTACCCAATCCAAATACATTTGCCGCTTGGATGTTGCTTAAATTATTACCACTGCCAATAAAATAGTTAGCAGTGACTGAGTTAGCTCCGGTGATTGCGCCATCCACAGTGATACCAGTTGCAGTAACTACTAGTACGTTAGCATTGCCACCTGCAGACATAATGACATTGCCATCTGCTGCGGGTATATTTACATTTGATGTTCCATTGGCTATACTAGAACCACCACCGCCTCCCGATACTGGAGCAAACGCGCCATTGCCGTAAAGTACGTTAGACGAACTACCAGTTAAATTGATTGTTGCTATATTGCCTATACCTGATACATTTGCTACTGCTACTGAATAAGCATTAAGCGCATTACCTACGTTACCACTTACGTTAGCACCGGCTACCGAGTTTGCAGTAGTAGCAAAATTAGCAAGATTTATTGTACCTGTTATATTTGACGCACTTACCGAATATGCAGTACCTGCCGTTGTCGCATATGTTGCGTTAGCAACTGTACCACTGACATTAGCACCTGCTACTGCGTTTGCAGTAGTTGCGTATGCTACTGCACCACTTACGTTAGCACCGGTTACCGCGTTTGCGGTCGCTGCGTAATTAACTTGTCCGCTGACATTAGCGCCAGCAACCGCATTCGCTGTAGCTGCAAATGCAACTTCCCCACTTACATTAGCGCCAGCTACTGCGTTTGCAGTAGTAGCATAGTTAGCAAGATTTATAGTTCCGCTAATGTTTGCAGCACTTACCGAATATGCAGTACCCGAATATGTAGAGTAGTTTGCATTTGCTACTGTACCACTTACGTTAGCACCAGCTACTGCGTTGGCAGTAGATGCATAAGACACTGCACCCGAAACGTTAGCACCGGCTACCGCGTTTGCGGTCGCTGCGTAATTAACTTGTCCGGTGACATTGGCGCCTGCTACTGAATTAGCAGTAGCTGCAAATCCAACTTCACCCGTAACATTAGCACCGGCTACTGCGTTGGCAGTGGTAGCATAACTGACCGCGCCACTTACATTAGCACCAGCTACTGCGTTGGCAGTGGTAGCATAAGTGGCAAGTCCTACTGCCCCTGATACATTAGCACCAGCTACTGCGTTTGCAGTAGTAGCGAAATTAGCAAGATTTATAGAACCGCTAATGTTTGCCGCATCTACTGAATATGCAGTACCTGCTGTTGTTGCATATGTTGCGTTAGCAACGGTACCGCTTACGTTAGCTCCGGCAACTGCATTTGCTGTTGTTGCATATGAGACTGCACCCGAAACGTTAGCACCGGCAACTGAATTAGCGATTGACGCATAACTAACTTGGCCGCTTACGTTTGCACCCGTTAATGAACCCAAAGAAGAGCCGTTTCCAATAATGTAGTTACCAGTAATGTTGCCATTAGCTATAATAGCTATATTACTTTGCCATGCTTGATTGACAAAGCTGTAAGTCCAAGAAGCTTCAGCAGTATTACCTACAACAATACCACCACCGTTAACACTAGAACCAACTTGATTATTAGCAAGTCCTAATACAAGATTGTTAGTTATAGTATTGCTAACAGCAGTATACGTCAACGTGCCTAAAATATTGGCATTACCCGTTATTAATATATTTCCATTTACCGTTAATCCACCGCCTGTTGTTGCATTGCCTGAATCAGTTAGATTAAAGATAGTTTGTGAATATTCGCTATTGATAATTTGATAATTACCATTAGCATCTATTCTAAAATATTTGTTAGGATTAACTGCACTTATGTCAGCATTTGTTGCAGTCATTATGCCTGCGTAACCCGTACCCCCGTGTCCGTTCTGATTAATAACAACAACTTCGCCGCCAACGTTAACATTACCGTTAGCATCAGTAGTCAAACTTGTTAGTGTTCCTACTGAAGTGATATTTGGTTGTGCGCTTGTGTACACTGTACCAGCTACAAGTGCATTTCCAACTGTTCCTGATACGTTTGCTCCCGCTACTGAATAAGCATTAAGCGCATTACCTACGTTACCACTTACGTTAGCACCGGCCACTGCGTTTGCCGTTGACGCATATGCTACAGCACCAGATACATTTGCACCCGCTACCGCGTTTGCAGTTGAGGCATAGTTTGCAAGATTGATAGCTCCGCTAACATTTGCGGCATCTACTGAATATGCAGTTCCTGCTGTAATCGCATAAGTTGCGTTAGCGACTGTACCACTTACGTTAGCACCGGCCACTGCGTTTGCCGTTGACGCATATGCTACAGCACCTGATACATTAGCACCCGCTACTGCGTTTGCTGTTGCCGCAAATCCAACTTGGCCACTTACGTTAGCACCAGCTACTGCGTTTGCCGTAGTAGCAAAATTAGCAAGATTTATAGTGCCATTGATGTTTGCGGAGTCTACTGAGAATGCAGTGCCTGAATATGAGGCGTAGTTTGCATTTGCTACTGTGCCGCTTACGTTAGCACCGGCTACTGCGTTTGCAGTGGCGGCATAACTAACCTGACCACTTACGTTAGCACCGGCTACTGCATTAGCAGTGGCGGCATAACTAACCTGACCACTTACGTTAGCACCGGCTACTGCGTTTGCCGTAGTAGCAAAGTTAGCAAGATTTATAGTGCCATTAATATTTGCTGCATCTACTGAAAACGCTGTGCCCGAGTATGCAGCATAGTTTGCATTTGCTACTGTGCCACTTACGTTAGCACCAGCTACTGCATTGGCAGTGGTAGCATAACTGACCGCGCCACTTACATTAGCACCTGCAACTGCATTAGCAGTAGTTGCGTATGCTACTCCACCGGAGACGTTGGCACCGGCCACTGCATTAGCTGTCGCCGCAAATCCAACTTGGCCACTTACGTTAGCACCAGCTACTGCGTTGGCAGTAGTAGCAAAGTTAGCAAGATTTACTGTACCTGTTATATTTGATGCACTTACGGAGTAAGCAGTACCTGCCGTCGTCGCATAGTTTGCATTTGCTACTGTACCACTTACATTAGCACCAGCTACTGCATTGGCAGTAGTAGCAAAGTTAGCAAGATTTATAGTTCCACTAATGTTTGCGGCACTTACGGAGTAAGCAGTACCTGCCGTCGTCGCATAGTTTGCATTTGCTACTGTACCGCTTACATTTGCACCAGCAACTGAATAAGCATTAAGCGCATTGCCTACGTTACCACTTACGTTAGCACCAGCTACTGCGTTTGCCGTTGACGCATATGCTACAGCACCAGATACATTGGCACCGGTAAGCCCGGTTAAGGCTCGTCCGTTACCAATGATATTACCCGCTGTGACATTGCCAGTAGTAATTATTGTATTAGAACCAAATGCTCCAAGTAATGATACTACGTTACTGTCACCATAACTTCCTCCTGCAACACTTGCAAACGTACCATTACCATAAAGTACTTGACTTGAATTTCCATTTAGGTTGATACTTGCAATATTTCCTGCGCCACTTACATTAGCGAGTGCTACTGCATTTGCAGTTTGTGCATAGGTTACTGCACCAAAAACGTTAGCACCTTGAATATTCGCTAAACCATTGGCATCACCATTGAAGAAATTAGCAAATATAACACCGCCAGGACTTCTTAATACTATCGTATTTCCTGTAGGAAGTACAGCCGGCGGGTAAGTACCTAAATAAGCTGCGTTGTTTGCGTTTGCAACAGTACCAGTTACGTTAGCACCTTGAATGTTACTTAGATTATTGCCACTACCAATAAAATAGTTAGCATTTGCGGTATTACCTAAAGTAGCATTCCCCATCGTTACAGTGTTTAAGAATGTGGTGCCGGTGCTTGTGAAGTTAGCAACATTTGCTGTTCCCCCAACACTTATTAATACGTTCCCGTTTGTTGAGGGAATATTTACATTACTTGTTCCATTAGTTATAGTAGAACCGGTAGATACAGAAATATTAGTTATGTTACTGCCATCACCGTATAGGTAGTTAGCATTAACTATATTTGCGTTGACATTGCCTGAGACTGTTAAGCTGCTTAACGTACCAACACTAGTAATGTTTGGTTGAGCCGCAGTAGTCAATACTCCTAAAAAGTAGTTAGCCGTTACTAGATTACCGCCATCTATGTTGCCGGCGTTTATATTCCCTGAAGCACTTAATATAGATGTGGTTACGGTATTATTCGCAGTAACATTTTCTGCTACTATATTGCCCGATGCACTTATATTTCCCAAATTAGCAAGATTGCTAGGAATATCTATTTGTAAAACTTGAGACGAATTAGTTATACTGGCGTAACTAGCATTGTTTGACCCTATACCAAGACCCAAAGTACTTGATTGAATCTGTACACACGCAATATCAGCCGTGACTACCACATTTCCTGTAGGGGAACTAACGCCAATTCCAGCTCCTGCATTAACAGAGAGTACCCCTGTTGATGATACTGTATTGAATACTTGAGTGAAATTGTTCTGTACTTTTTCAAACGCAGTTCTTATAGCATCTGCGCTAGGATCGTTTGGGAATGATCCAAAATCTATGTTTTGTTGCGACAGGGGAGTTCTCCTTATTACCGTATATTACATATATTTATCGTTAACTAATGATTTACAACCTGCAATTTTCCATGTGATACCTTTTCATATTAGCCACACCCCAAACAAAAAAATACCCGGACTAGCCGGGTATTTTTAATAAGTAATCTTTGATAATTACTTGATAGCAGCTAGTCTTTGCATCGTCTGCATTATTGAACCACCTGCAAAGCTTGGCTTAGTCTCAGTGTGAGGCAGAGTTGTCTGATCACGCTTAGGCTTATTAAGACCACCGGCAATTACTTGTGTCATGAACTCAATGTCTTGCTCAAAAGTAGTGTCCGATACGGTGTTTCCTGGACCTGCTTTGTTGGCCCACTCATCTAATTTTTCAGATTCATCATCTTTATCAAGTAATTCTT
>Ga0209084_1000905_pt1 | contig 26548 bp, 20 predicted proteins | sample C_130820_MF_Meta_FD_187309 | JGI IMG/M metagenome (GOLD analysis project Ga0209084, IMG submission 187309) | Freshwater microbial communities from Lake Croche, Canada to study carbon cycling - C_130820_MF_MetaG (SPAdes) (version 2) | ecosystem: Environmental > Aquatic > Freshwater > Lake...
GAATCGGATGCCTATTACGAGGTGTTAAAGGCCAGATTCAAGGTGCAAATCAAGGTGCCACGCCCCTCGGACAACAGCACTGCGGTGGGCGCCACCGAATAAAGTTTCCCGCAGTTTATAATTGCAGTCTACGGTGGCTGTAGCTCAGTTGGTAGAGTCCAGGATTGTGATTCCTGTTGTCGAGGGTTCGAGCCCCTTCAGCCACCCCATCTTTTCTCAATGAAATCAAGGACTTAGCTCAAGTATTCTTTGTATCTTTCAATACTTTTGCAATACTTTTGTGCGTGAAATGTGTGTTTTTTCCACCATTTCCAGCGCACAACAATAGGACTTGTATTTCAAACAAAACCTCGTCTACTACCTAGACGGGGTTTTTTTATCCTATCTTCTATGGGTAGACGATCTTTCTGTGGCTCCTATCGTTGTGTGGAAGTAGGTCGATTTCTTGGCCTCGTTGACACACAATGATAGGAGTGACATTCCTATGCTCCACATGCTGCTTTCAAGACAATACTGGATTAGGTATTGCATCTTGACGACTAAAGCAAATGCAGGGGGAGTCTTGAGAGGTTAGCTAACCCTTTAGGGCATGATGGTTTGAGGCTTTCAGTTTGTTTCACGACCGCTACTCGTCCACCTAAACTAAAGTGAAATTATAAGATTGACTGATATTTAATCAAAATGCCCTGTTGGCTGCGCGTTGGCAACTCCCGTTCACCGATCCATCTGTAGTGATTGCGGTGATAGTTGAGACATAGCGGTTTATTAAAAATTTCACATCATCTTTGCCGAATTCAATTGAATAGTCAGTAAATTTCGCAATTTTACCGTTTACTGTCCCCATGGCTGAATCAATCTGAAAGGTCCATGGCGACCAATCTAAAATCTTGCATATCAATACTATTTTTTCTACTTGATCTGGCTTGTTAGGTTCAGATTTTGATGCTTTTTGAAATTTTTTATACTCTTCTAGAGCCCTAACTGTCGCTTCCTGAATATTAAAAGATGCCTGCTGACTATTATTACCAAGAAACAAATTTCGACTTTCATTTGCAAAAAGAACTCGAATTTTTTGTTGTTCGGGGTTGAATAACCAACGCGCAAAGTCATCGCTTTGTGCTGTTGCTATATCCTTTTCTGAATTTGTAAAAAAGTGTTTTAGCGAGAGTGCGATTGAATCCGAAGTGGACTTTGCTTCTATAAATTGTTCATATGAGATTACTGGTATTGCGAAATTCAGTGCTTCACCGGGATTGCCAAGCCTTAATGTTGTAATACCAATTAAGTTACCTGCATTGTCGAATAAACCACCGCCGCTGCTGCCAGGTGAGATGGGGGCAGTCGTTTGTATAAGATTCATTTCATTTTTTAGCCGGCGCCCAGAGACTATGCCTTGCGATATCGTCGCTTCCAATCCCCTCGGGTTACCTATTGCGAACACGTTATCGCCAACCTTTGGTTGAATTTTTGCGATCTTTACAGGCTCAATGAAGAGACCTGAAGCCTTTACGGTTGCCATGTCCATTTGAGAGTCTGCATACATAACTTCCAGTTTATATTGGATGCCGCTCACCGTGATTGATAAACTTTTCGCACTTTGAATTACGTGCCAATTTGTGTAGAAAATTGTTCCATCGGGCTTAAATGACTCAATATTTAATGAGTTTTTCACAGCCACAGCAGAACCTTGCCTTGCACCATCTTGAGTTACTACATTAATCATCACAATGGATGGTGATGCCAGCTTGAATACAACCTGCGCTTGTGTAGGACGCGGTTGCCCATATGCATTGCTTGCTTGTATTGGCAAAAGAATAATAATTATAAAAATAAAAGTTGAAATTTTTGTGATCACATTTGGTCCCGGGTAGATCATCCTAAATATAGTGTTCATGTTTGACCTCGGTTCCTATGAAATTTGCTAACTAGAGATTATTTTGAGTGGCTGCATAGCTACTTGTAATGCCATCAGTCTCTATGCCTAAAGTGCCTTTGTAGCATATGCGATTCTGGGCGAGTATGGGGCCTGGGTTTCCTCCCCCTTTTTAACTACAAATCCTCCTACCGTCGCTGAACCTGAATGGGCTGTTCAGGTTCACATGCTGTGGAACCGTTGCTGAATATGAGTCACCCACCATCTATTCTTTCAAGAGCGCACATGCGCGAGCACTCGTTAAATCGATCTTGCACTAAGACCGGGTGACTTTTGTCCTCTGGCCTAAACAGTTGTGCAAGGATTGCCGAAAAGTTGAGGTCGAGTTCAACCGCAATTTCTACGGTGTGCGGAAAAGTGTGGGTCCTTTTACGCCATGGTCCAAGTGATCCAAAGGGGTCTTTGATACACAACGACAGGATGTTTTTCAATCCTCAATAATACCGAAACGTATTGTGGTTTTCCCTGTGAGAGAAGGGGTACACAGCTTCTAGACAATACCAAATGATATCAAACGGTAAACACAATGTGTGCCGCAGTGTGCTCGTAAGTGTTTGATACGTATAGTCTTTTCAAGAATTGTGATTCCTGTTGTCGAGGGTTCGAGCCCCTTCAGCCACCCCAAATTTTAAAGGGTTTGCAAGTTTGCTTGCAAACCCTTTTTTTAACGACAGAAATCGAATAAGCCTGGTCTCCGTAAAAACCACACTGCCAAATGCGGTTTTAGGGTGGTTTGTATTACTTTCATGTCCGATTTTTTCATTTTTTATCCATTGTCAAAGACTTCACATACCGCGATTGACATCGTCTACCTCTGGGTCAATGGCAACGATGGTGAATGGCGCGCGAAACGTCAAAAATACGCACAGAAATTAGAAGCCACCGGTAATTTAGGCTTTGCCAAGTTCGGCAATGTTGAAGGTCGGTACCGCGACAACGACGAGTTGCGATTTAGTTTGCGCGCACTTGAAAAGTTCTTTCCTGAACATGGGCACATTTTCATTGTTACGGATGGCCAAGTGCCTGATTGGTTCCAAGCGTCTGATCAAATCACCCTGATCGATCACCATCAACTGATTCCTCATTCAGCCTTACCGACATTCGATTCGGGCAATATCGAGTCGTACATACACCACATTCCAGGTTTATCAGAACGTTATTTTTATTTGAATGACGATGTGTTCTTTGGTGCGCCTGTATGTTTAGAGAATTGGTTTTTTGAAAATGGTGTTTATGTCTCGTGGTCTGATGAGCCTGAGGTGAAGGGCAATAACTTGCAAGCTGAATCGACATCCCTGGAGAATGCTAGTCGCCTGTCCAAACAATGGCTTCAAGCGAAATCAGATCACGCGAATTTAAGCACCCATGCGTACGACCGAGAGATGCATGCGCAGTACCAACATACGCCCCGAACTTTCTCGCATTCGCCAAGGCCTATGCTGAAGTCAATGATGTTTGAAATTGAACGTGATGCACCCGAGTTATTTGCGCGAGTCAGGTCCACTGTTTTTCGTACTTGGAATAAGCCCACTATTATTTCCGACTTTGTTTTGCGCTGGGCTTTGGCCCATGGCTTTGCCCAAACCATAGAGCATTCGCATTTGTACATAGCGACTGGGCAATCCTTAGAAACCCAATCTCTCAAGCACCTCAAAAAGCTATTTGGCAGGCTTGATTTTTTTTGCATTAATGACACCACAGACGATGCCGAGGACGGCGATCCGCGTCTGCTTCAAATCCACCAGATGTTAAGCGCGCTGCTGCCCCTTGCTTCTCAGTGCGAACTTGCCAATGGGGTAATCCCCCCAATTCACCCATTGCCAGCCACCGCTGCCAGCTAGTTACCACCGCCCATAGTGCGTAACGATGCCGTACCACAGGGCGCCCACTTCGCGCCCCATGGTGGTTTGGCCCGCCTTGGCAGTCGCGTTGGCTGCCAAATGCACCATGACCAATTTTTGTCCGGGATCGACATAAATAGTTTGGCCGAATACCCCCAGTAAGGCAAAGCGCCGCTGCTCGCCCGGAAAGGTCCAAACCTGGTAGCCGTAGCCGTAATACGGGGTCGCTTTTCGGGGTGCAAAGGCTGGCGGGTGCTTCTTCCAATCTGTGGCTTCTATGACATAGTCACGAGGAAGTATCTCCCCTAAATCCGGCCGATCTGGGCGAGCGCCGTCATTGGCCAGAAGTATGCCCAGACGGGCATAGTCCCGTGCGGTGGCGTTGAAGTTTCCGCTGGCGCGCTCCAAGCCGTCGGACCCGGCACGCCACAAGGCTGAAGTTTCCGCCCCCATGGGTTGCCATAAGCGTGGTTCCAAATAGGCGCTAACCGTCTGGCCTGTGGCTCCGCGCAAAACCAAGGCCAACATATCGGTTTCGGCGCTGGCGTAGTTAAATTTCTCTCCTTGGGGATAGGCGCGACTATGGATCACCAGAGCACCTGCAGCGGCCCCGCCATAGCGCGCCGAAGCGCCGTACCGGGCTAAATCGTCGGCGCCGTTGTACAACTCCTCAAATTTGGCCCCGGAAGACATGCGCAGTAAATTGCGAATAGTGGTCTCGCCGTAGAGGGTTCCGGCCAGTGTTGGCGCATATTGGTCTGCACGTTCGTCTAAGGACTTGATGCGGCCTTCGCGCAATGCCAGCCCGATGGCCATAGAGGTAATCGTTTTGGCCATGGAGTTGGATAAAAAGCGGTGTTCCGCCGTACGGCCGTATTGATAACGCTCCACTTGGATGACGCCGTCCTTGATGACCAGCAAGGCCATGGCTGGTTGGCGTTGGAGGTAGTCGTCAACAGAAAGCCCTTTTTGGTCTTCCGTGGCCCAGCGGTAAGCCGGCTCAGTTTCGGCTATGCCAAGCAGCAGCGCTTGGGGTGACGGCTGCAAGGTGCTGGACCTGCCGCCAAAAATCCCCCAAATTTCACCTTGATGGCTAAAGGAGCCGACCCGCATGCATACATCGGTAAACCAGGTGCTGGCGGTGCCGACGGGGTAGCCTTGTGATTTACAAAGTGCCGCCTCTTGAGGCTCGGCGTGGACGCTCAGACATGCGCAGAGGAGCAATGGCCATAAGCGGCGCCAAGTTCTTCTGGTGTCTGCTAGGTGCACAAGAATCACCTTGGATTAGCAAATAGAAGCTATGGCGCCTTGCCAATTGATGGGAGCGATTTAACTGCCTTTGGGATTCCCGGTGCCCGACCCACCGGCGCTCGATGGGACACCGAACATATTTTTGATTTCTTCCTGAATTTGCCACTGTTGTTTGGCTTTGGCAAACTCTTCGTCCGATAGGGCATGCCAACCCATACATTGGCCGGTCGGGCTGCGCCCGCATCCGCAGGCGCCTGGGATCTTGGGATTATTGGTACTAGTCATGGAAGGTTCCTTCAAAAATTTTTCAAACACTAGAGTTTAGGCCAGGCATCGGTGAAATCCCAGCGGCGCCTAGGGCAATGACAAGAGTGACTTTGCCTCACCGGCGGGCTGCCTACGCCTTGCTGGTATCTCGGACATTCAGAAACTATAGCTCACTCGCGCCGCATTAAATTGCCATTCGCCTTTGAGATCACTCTCCAACCCAAGGCCGACTGTAAGTCCGCGCGCCCAGAAATTATTTATTTGGCAAATCAGCGCCAAGTTTTGAAATCCATAGGTTTTTAAATGAATCATCAAATCGTTGTGGGCTACCGCCATCGCCCCCCAGCCGCGATTGGTATTGTCTAGCGTATCCAAGCCAGCGCTTAATTTAACGGAGTGGTCAGGCAATCGATATTCAACAAACAATCTGGAAAAAATAGGCAAGGAACTAACAAAATCTTGTTGCCCATAGGCCCCAGACATGGCAGGCAAAGTATTAGAAATAATGAGTGAATTCTTAGACTCCGTTTGGTATTTTTTTGAGTTGTAAAAGAGACCGTAATTCGTGATCCTGGAGAATAAATTTTCTGCGCTGAATTGAACGCTCAGATTTTCTTCGAAATATCGCAGTTGGAGATCCGTTGCAATTCCGTTCCCGAAATTGACGGCTTGTGTTCCATTTTCAAAAAATCCGTACTCCCAAAATCCAATGCTATGGGTGTCCGCCGTTAATTTTTGGGTTTCGCCGAATTTGGAAAATATCCCGGATCCGGTATCAGATTTGAAGCTGGTGATTTTGAGGAGTTTGGGCGAAACCCGCCAAGACCATCGCTTGTTCTCCGATGAGCTTTCCAATTGCATGCCTACGGCATTAAAGCTGTAGGACAACAAGTTCCCATCTAAGCCGATGGCTCTATTTTGCAAGAGGCTTGAGGCAGCATCGCCTTTGGAGAAAAGGGTGAGGCTGTTGCGGGTGGTGGTCATACTTGCCACGGAACGCGATTCAACGAAGAAAAAATAATCCATCGCCTCGAAATCTACCCGCTTTACCAAATCGACGTAGGCAATGAGTGCCTCATCTTTATCGGTAACGGTGCTGCGCGACCAGTAATTCTCGCTGAGCAAACCCTGGCTAATTAATGTGTCGCCGCTGATGAGCAACTGCACTGCCTGCGATGGGATTGGGGCGCTACAAAGAATTGCAATAAACCCTGCCCAGCGGAACCGGCAAATCAGCTTCATCAGTTCAATGAAACTTGAACGCCGCCAACGATCAGGATGTTGTCAATGATGGCGCCCACGATATTGGTGCCATTAAAAATATTACCTTGCCATTTTCCGGCGCTATTGGTCAAAACACGCGCAGAGTAGGGGCCTGACGTTGTTATTACTACGTCCCCAGAAATACTTTCAGTTGCCGAAGCTGCTTGGGTGCGCTTGCTTAGCCCACTTAAATCGAGCCAGCCATCTGAACTGGTGAGCTTGATTTGGTAATTTGTCTCGTCAAATTTGGATTTCAGAACGGTGATCGCCATCGAAACTTGGTCAGCTTCCTTAATGCCAATATTCACGCTGTAGTTTTCCGGATTCAACGCGGTAGATGGCAAGCTGGGAATGTAAGTGCCCACATCTTGACTTGCCACAATGTCCATGGTGGCGACCGGACCTTCGGCAGCCACTACGCTCAAACTAAGTTTCAGGCTCGTGGCAAAAACTTCCGTAGTTTTTCCGGGAACCGAATTGGTGGTTTTTTCTTCGGCCGTGAGTTGTGACAGATTGCCACTAAATTTATCGCCATCCGAAGTCTGAACGACTAAATTCCCGGCCAATTTGTATTTTGCAAGGCCCGAGCTTTCATTTTTATTTGCATCAAACCGGGCCCCGCTAAGGGTGATTTGGCCCCATTTTGAATTGAGGTCGTAGGCTTTAATGGAGAAAGTGTCAAGCACCAAACTTGCAAGCTTGGTATTTGCAGTGAAGCCCGTCGTAGTGACATTGATTGCAATCTCATTGAGCAATTTTCCATCGCCGATATTCGTTTTAGCGGTATTGATGCTCAGGGTGCCCGTTCCGTCAGCAGAATTCCACTTGCTGCCCAAACTTCCGCTCATGGTGTATACGGCGGTGGTCCCGGTTGATTGAATGCCATTGCTGGTGACTTTGTATTTAAAGTCATACCCGGTTGAAGTTTTTGAAAATATGGTGTTTTGGTCGTTACAACTGAGTGCTCCGTCAACAAAGCGGCATTCGTTCAATGCATTGGTCAGGGCGCCCAGACCGTCCCCCACGTTATCCATTAATAATTTGTCAATCCGCGCATTGAACTTATTCATTCTGTCATCCATGAGGTTGGATGCCTTGTTAAATCCGGAGCGCATTAAGGTGATGAAGTTACTTAGCTTCTGGCGCTCAGCGACAGACGCGGATGCGATACCCTGGCTGCCGGCGCTGATACCGGCCTGCACCACCGGTATTTGCTGGCGTGCGATTGTTAGAAACGGCGATGAAGGTAAATTATTGGCAGTTGCCAAAGCTGCAACCTTGGTTTGAATCAGGTCAGACAAACCCGTTCCGAATACCAGGAAATAGGCATTGTCAGGCCCCCGGGCAAGGGTGCTCTGGCGGTTGAGCTCCGACAATACGCACGCGATACCGGACTTGTCTGTAGCGCATTTATTTGACTTTGCGTCAAGCATCAAAGCGGCCATTAAGACCATTAATTTTTGCTGACTTGCAGTCATGGCTGCATTGGCATCGACGACTGCTGTACCAAAAGGGTCAATTCCAATGACTTGCTGTACCAACGCTTTGCCTGCGCCCAAAGACTCCGCGCTGAGGGCGCCGGTGGACAAGGCGCCAGCAACGGCCATTTCGGTAAATGGATTGCCACTCAAGGCGGCGGAATTTTGCAGGTTAAGCACGGCCGAACGAATTTTTATTCCTGCTGCGGGCGCGTTGGCGGACGTTTGGAATTTACCATTCATTAATGGCAAAGTTTCGTCCAGCATGGTGGTGGCGTCGGTGGTGGTTAACTCCACGATAACCGGATTATTGGTCGCGAGTAAACCTTTGAGTACATAACTGCCGTCCGGCCCTGTTTTGGTTTTCGTACCAATGGGCAGTAGTTTGCCCGATGCCACTTCATAGGCCTGTATATCCGCATTGGCCAACAGTCCTTTTCCAAATGTCCCCGACAAGTCGACAGAGGAAGGGGGTAGAACCACTGCCGCAGGGGTCGCGGTGTCGGAGTTATTGCAGCTACTCGATACACCTGAACCCAAGGCGGCTCCCAGTAAAGAGCAGCCAGAGCTTGCCCCGCCGCAGGCGCTCAATAGGATGAAAGAAAACCCGCAAACCGCAGCCTGGATCCAGCGCCGCGAAGTACTTAAAACATTTTGCATAGCGGTGCTTCCAATGTGACGCGCGCGGGATACCGGTATTTCACATAGTCGCCCGATTTCTTATCTGCCACCGTAGCGTTGACCAGGTTGGATGGGGATATATCCGCCTCATCCAGGGCGCTAATTTTGGTGCGGTGGTCGCCCAACAAGCCGCCCTGGCAGCTGATGCGCAAATCGTTGGGGCTCTTTCCTACTTGAAATGTGGCAGGTGTTTCAAACCGCCAGCGGCCACGTTCGTTCGTGGCCTCGCAGACAGTGTTCATGGGCCGCCCTTTGCACTGCGCAGTAACGGTAATAGTTTGTGCGCTGCCACTGTATGCACAAGCCGCCGCGGGTAAGGTCACATTTTCGGGGTAGTCGAAAGCATTGGCGGTTTTTAAGTCCTGCAACACGCCCAACCCGCCGCCAATAATCACGTTACCCGCCATGAGTATATTGGGTTGCGATGCAACCGAATAGCGGTATTCACCAGTGGTCGCATCACCGCACACCAGGGTGATGTCCGTCGCACTTTTGAGTATTTTGACTTTAGACGGGGTTTGAATATCCCAGCGGCCGCGGTCATTAAAGGCTACGCAGTTGGTGGGCTCGACCTGCGCGCCGCATTGGGTTGAAAAATTAATCCATTGCTGATCGCTACCGAGAATGGTTGCGCAGCCCCAAAATGCCAGGGGAATGAACAAAAGGACAATTTTTCGCATTACAGATCAATTCGGATTGGTTTTTGTCAGATAACGGATCGTATTATTCCCTGTATCTGCAACAAATAAGTCGCCTAGTCTGTTGACGGCGATGCCGCCGGGGCGATTAAACGTGCCACTGCTGACAGTACAGGTTTTTGCAGCGCAAGTCGGGTACGCATCGAGGGCGCCCGCCGCCTGGGTGGCCGAGCCTGCGATGGTGATGACTTCACCAGTTTGGTCTAACAGCCGTATGGTATTGTTTTGGGTGTCAGCCACATACAGGTAAAAACTGCTGTCCACGGTGAGTCCGGTGGGGCGATTGAAAGACGCCGCATTGCCGTTGCCGTCTTGGTAGCCCTCTTTTCCGGGCGTGCCGGCCAGCGTTTGGGTTTTTACCACCGCGCCACTGCTAACGCTTATTTTGCGAATCACCGAGTTCAGGGTATCGGCGACATATACATTATCCAAACTGTCAATCGCAACGCCCATGGGGGCATTAAACGTCGCTTTGTCGGAGGTACTCGCCATATTGGCCGCGCCGCTGACATTGGCCGTTCCGGCAAAGAGGGTGACAGCGCCGGAGGTGCTTATTTTTCGGATCACATGGTTACCGGTATCGGCAACATAAATATTGCCTTTGGAATCAACCGCGATCCCGGTTGGACGATTAAATTGTGCATTGATTCCTGTCGCATCCTCTTTGTAACCGGGAATCCCGTTGCCCGCCAAAGTTTCCACTTTGGTGACAAGGTCGTTCACCAAGGTGACGACACGAATTAAATGGTTCAGGGTATCTGCCACATAAACCAGTTTGGTGTTGGCGCTGGCTTTGCTCCAAGTATCGACGGCGACGCCGACAGGGCCATTAAACCGGCTGTTCGTAGCGCCTGTGGGCTCCGTCACTGGAATATTAACTGCGTTGAAAAACCCATTGATAAACGATTTGCCGACCAATGTGCCGGCTGTTGCGGCCGTGACGGTCAGGACAAAGTCGTTGCTTAATTTACGGACTGCGCCAGAGTTGGTGTCGGCGACGAGGACCGAATCATTTTTGCCGTCAAAGGCCAGGCCTTGGGGTGCGTAAAAAGAAGCGCTCACGCCTGTCGCCGTATCCGCGCTGTAGGCCTTGTCCGGGCTGCCGGCGACCGTGTAGAGGTTCCATACTTGGCCGATGCAGCGCACTTCCAAGTTGGATAGACTGCTGGCAACCGACCCGGCACCGTTTTTCACAGAGCAGAGTTGTCGGCTGGGCTGCGCCAGCACCGTGACCGAGAAGGTGTCGCCCCAAAAGGTGTTGAAACTGAACTTTCCGCTGCTATCGGGCGAGGTGGTTTGCACTGTGGTTCCCGCCGTGTTGACCAGTTGCAGCGTTTGGCCGCTGACCAGCCCGTAGACAATGCCTGACAGCGTATACGCATTGCGCGTGCAGACTATGTTGACGGTAAAGGACGCTGCGTTGACCGTGGGGTTGGGTGTAGGCAGAGCGCAGGTTTGGCCCACATCGGGCTGCATCGTGATGGACAAGGCCAGTGCGGAATTGAGCGTCACCGCCGAAGGAAAAGACTTGGTCGAGTTGTCCGTGAAGGTCAGGGTCTCCGTGCCATTTTTCAGAGCCACGGTCTTTCCTGGCAATAGACCTGTCACGCTCACATTCAGCTGTGCCGGCCCGGGTGCGGCAGGCGAGTCGCTTTTGCCGCCACCGCAGGCGCCAAGCAAAAGCGTCAAAGCCGCTGCAATTGCCCATAGCCGCTGGTTTGGCAGGCTGTACGTAAAACTGACCGGATGGCGGGTGGTTCGCAACATGTTTAGCCCCAAAGAATTTCACTCAAAAAGCGCTTCCGTGCCGCGGCAAATGCTTGCCGCCTAGCGCGCCGGCACTGGCCAAAGGAGGCCATGCTACACAGGTGCAGGGAGCAAAAAATCGACACGGTCCCAAGCAAATCCCGCGCCGCAGGGCGGTCATTGTCCAAGCTCACCCAATAATATAAGCAATATTCATGCCGCAAATGGCCTTGCGCCTACTGTTGTGCGACCAGCCGCAAAGCATAGCCACGCGGCCCATCGCACCGGAAGGGGCTCAATTTGAGGTTGAATTTCTTGGATTGCCTGGGGTAGGCGATGAAAGCTTCGGTTTTGCGCACGACCAGGGTTTGTGCGTAGTCAAAAACCGACACTTCATAAGCCCCGTAAATCGTTTCTTCGGTCTTATTGAATATCGTTCCCCCCAAGTGATCGGAACTATGGCCTACACAAGCGGCGGTGCGAACCAACAGGCCTGGCAGCTGCGAGGCAATGTCCTGACCCCAGCTTATGCTGCAGGTCAGCACCAGGGCCGAAGCAGTACATGCCAATTTCATGGCGAGGAGGGCAGGGGCGGTAAATCGTCGTCGAACAGCCGGGCCAGGTTGTATTGCGCATTCCAATGGCCTTGCGCGGCGGCCAATTTGTACCAAAACTGCGCCTTTTCGGGGTTCTTGGGTATGCCGCGCCCCAGCTCGTGCATCAGAGCCAAGTTAAATTGGGCATTCGCATTGCCTTTTTGAGCCGCCAACTGGTACCAATACGAAGCCTGTCGGAAATTACTTTGCTCGAAGTAAAGCGCACCCAAATTATTTTGCGCTGCAGCATGGCCTTTCATGGCTGCGCGCCGGTACCACTGCAGGGCCAAACCCTGGTTCTGGATCGCGCCAGCGCCTTCCTCATAGCGCAGCGCCAAGGCGTATTGCGCCTGCGCCTTACCGGATTGGGCGGCCCGCAACAGCGCGTCCGCCTGGGCTGCATTGCCGCAGCCCAGCGCCAAAAAGACGGCAATCCATCCCGCGCTGCGCAAGTGTTTTTCTGCAAGACTCATGGTGGCGACTAGGCGGTATAAAACGTTTTCCTATTTTTTTCTATTGCCAGTCAATGGTAGGTGGAATTTCACGACCAAAGGTCAAATTTCATTATTCTTTACAAGTTTCCTAGGGTTACTACTTAGACGGGGAGCAAGGATAACGATTACCATACCTCTTGAATCTTTTCGAAGCTTAAGGAGCCTTGGATGAAGTGCCAAATCGTTTTCTGTACTTTATTGAGCCTTGCCGCCAGCATGGCCCTGGCCGCTGAACGGCCCAACGTGGTATTCATCGTCGTCGACGACCTGCGCCCCGAGTTGGGCATTTACGGCAAGGATTACATCAAAAGCCCCAATATCGACCGCATCGGCAAAGAGGGCCTGACTTTTAACCGCGCCTATGTGCAGCAAGCCGTGTGCTCGCCGTCTCGCACCAGCGTCATGACCGGGGCGCGCCCCGACACCACCAAAGTCTGGGACTTGGTGACCCACTTTCGCAAAGCCACACCGGAAATTGTCACGCTCGGCCAGCATTTCAAAGACAACGGGTATTTTGTGCAGGGCATGGGCAAGATATTTCACGGCGGCTATGACGATGCCCCCACCTGGTCCGTGCCATGGCAAACGCCGCCGGCCGTCAAATACGCTTTGGCGGAGAACGTGGCTTTGGATGAGCGCTTGAACCAGCTCAAAGGATCGGCCAAACCCAAACGTAACGCCTCCGAGCCCCTCACGGCCGATGGCGGACCGTCCAGCGGCGTCAATATGCGCGGCCCAGCCTATGAAGGTGCGGACGTGCCGGATAACACCTTCACCGACGGCAAGGTGGCCGAACTGGCGACCCAAACCCTGCGTGACATGAGCAAGAAAAAGGAACCCTTTTTCCTGGCCGTGGGTTTTGTAAAACCGCATTTGCCTTTTGTTTCGCCCAAAAAATACTGGGATATGTACGACCCGGCCAAAATTGAGCTGGCCCATAACCCCTTTCGCCCGATCGGCGCACCCGACTACGCCGTGATGTACGGTGGCGAACTGCGCAACTACCACGGTATTCCCGAAACCTCGATTCCGCCGGACTTGGCGCGCTCACTCAAGCATGGCTACTACGCCGGGATCAGCTATACCGACGCGCAGGTGGGCAAGGTGCTCGACGAATTGGACCGCCTGAACCTGCGCAAAAACACCATTGTGGTTTTGTGGGGTGATCACGGCTGGAAACTCGGTGAGCATGACGCCTGGACCAAACACACCAATATGGAAATCGACACCAAAGCGCCTTTGCTTATCTCGGCCCCAGGCATGAAGACCGTGGGAGCCAAGAGCAACGCGATTGTGGAAATGGTGGATATTTTCCCAACCTTGTCTGATTTGGCAAACCTGCCGCTGCCCAAGCACCTTGAAGGAATGAGTTTCCGTCCCTTGCTCGACAAACCTGATCTGCCCTGGAAAAAGGCCGCCTTTAGCCAATATCCGCGCACCGCCTACGTCACTGGTGGCGCGCCGCTGATGGGATATGCCATGGTCAACGACCGCTACCGCATGGTGCAGTGGGTGGACCGTGCCGACTTGAGTAAGGTGGTGGCTTTGGAACTATATGACCATTTGACTGACCCCGACGAAAACCTCAATATCGCCCAGCGTCCTGAACACGCCGCTTTGGTCAAAACCATGCGCGAGCAGTTAAACGCGGGATGGAAAGCGGCCAAACCGGTCGTTCAGTAAATGCCCTATGGTGGCGGACTTTTTGTGAATGCACAGCGCTTCAATATCCGCCGCCGCCTGAGCTTATTACTGCTGTCTTTGCCGATGTGGTCGCGATTGCAGGTGGCCCGAGCTACGGCCGTCAACCCGTCGCCTGCGCGGTTTGGGTGGGAGGAGGTGGGGCAGGTCGACCGCGTGCGCATTCTGCGGGCGGCCGATGCGGCATTGGGTATGGCGCCGGTCACGATCGTGAAAACCGCCAGTCCGCTGAGCCCAGGCAATGTCAACGACTATTATTCCAACGGCGATTATTGGTGGCCCAACCCCGCCAGCGCGGACGGGCTACCTTATGTCCGGCGCGATGGCCAAAGTAATCCGGGCAATTTCAACGACCACCGCTTGGCGGTGCGCGCACTGCGTGATGCGGTAGCCGCATTGGCCGCAGCGGCCTTGATCCTTAAATCAGACCCGCGTGCCCCAAAATACCTGGAAAAAATGGCGCAACTGCTGGCGGTATTTTTTGTGCATCCCAATACCCGCATGAATCCGCACTTGCAATATGCGCAAGCCATTCCGGGCGTCTCCCAAGGCCGGGGGATCGGGATTATTGATACGTTGCATCTCATCGAAATCCCCGTGGCTTTAGAGGCGATTTCAGGGCTGCCAGGACTCCCAATGGCCGTTGCCACCGGGGTGCAAGATTGGTTCCGCACCTATCTGCAATGGCTGACCAGCAGCGCCAACGGGCAAGACGAAGCCAAGGAGCGCAATAACCATTCCGTGGCCTATTGGTTGCAGGTGGCCGTATTTGCGCGCTTCACCCGAGACAAGGCGCGCATGGCACAGGTAGTAGAGCAGTTCAAGCGTAATTTCATCGGAACGCAAATGGCGCTTGATGGCAGTTTTCCGGAGGAACTCAAGCGCACCAAGCCCTATGCTTATTCGCTGTTTCAGTTGGACAATATGGCGGCCTTGTGCCAAGTCTTGTCTACGCCCGCTGAAAATCTGTGGGACTTCAGACTACCCGATGGACGCAGCATGGAAAAAGGGCTCGCCTATGTGGCGCCCTATATCGCCAATAAGAGCCAATGGCCCTATGCCCCAGACGTTCAGGCATGGCAGTATTGGCCCATGCGCCAAAGCGCTTTGCTGTTTGGCGGTAATGTATTTGCGCGCGGCGATTGGCTCCAGTTGTGGAGCCGCTTGCAGCCCGATAGCGCCGACGATGAAGTGCAGCGCAATATAGCCATTACACAGCCCATCCTGTGGCTGAAAACCCAGACCAGCGGTGTTTGAGTGCGCAGCGCCGGCGATGTGGTTCTGCCGTTTAATATAAAAACAATTTATTCTGTGTGATAAGGCCTTGTATGTTGAAACCCTTGAATTTACTAATTGCCCTGATTTTGGCGCTGGGCGCTTTGGTGCCAGCCCTGGCCGCCGCGCCGGCCAAGCCCAATATTATTTTTATATTGGCCGATGACTATGGAACTGGCGAGGTCAGCGCCTATGGCGCAGACAATTACAAAACCCCGCATATTGACGCACTGGCGCAGGGTGGCACGCGCTATACCCGCAGCTACACGCTGCCTTTGTGCGGTCCGTCGCGGGCCATGATATTGAGCGGGCGCTACCCGTTTCGCACGGGTGCGACCAGTCAGGACGCCAGCGGCGATGTGTTTTCGTCTTCCGAACAACTCACGCCCAAAGTTTTGAAATCTGCCGGTTATGTGAGTTCCATGATCGGCAAGTGGGGCCAACTGCCGCTGACCGCCGGCGACTTTGGCTTTGATGATTATTTGCAATTCAAAGGCAGCGGGGTTTACTGGAATACCCAGGTCAAAGGCAAAGATTACTTGGTCAACGGCAAAACCATTGCCTTGCACGACAAAGAATACATGCCCGACCTGATGCATAAGCATCTGGTTAACTTCATCACGCAAAACAAGGATAAACCTTTTTTTGTGCATTATTCGATGTCGCACGTGCACAGCGAGATATTGCCCACACCCGACAGCGCACCGGACAACAAAAACCTCTACGCGGATAACGTCGCTTATATGGACAAACTGGTAGGCCAGTTGGTTGCCGAACTCGACCGCTTGAAATTACGCGAAAAAACCCTGCTGGTTTTCATGGGCGATAACGGCACCGCCGGCGGCCCCAGCCGCTTTGCCAAGATCGGCGGACGCGCTGTCTTTGGCAGCAAAGGCTCGATGCAAGAAGGTGGCGCGCTGGTGCCCCTGATCGTCAATTGGCCTGGCGTGGTGCCCGCTGGCAAAGTCACGGGCGAGTTAATCGACTCCAGCGACCTCTTGCCCACGTTTGCCGAGTTTGCCGGCGCCAAATTGCCCTCAGGCGTGACCATCGACGGGCGCAGCTTTGCCACCCAAGTGCAGGGCGGCCAAGGCAAGCTGCGCGATTGGGCTTTTGTCCAATTGGCCAGAAATTGGTATGTGCGCGAGACGGGCTTCAAGTTGACCCAGGACGGTGAGCTGTTTGACATGGCCGACGCGCCGTTTGCCGAAACCCTGGTTCCCAAAGACAGCCAAGACGCTGCTGCCGTAGCCGCACGCAAGCGCTTGCAATTGGCCTTGCAGCAACTCAACCCGGCCGGCGGCATCATGGACCAGGGCGGCGAGAGCGGCCGCCATGAAAACAAAAAGCCCAAAGTGCGCGCCAGCGGCCTGCCCGACGCCAACTAGACCTTAAACACCCGTGGGCTTTTCTCACCGTTGGATACGCCGCCTGCTCGCACTGGCACTATCAGCCGCTACTTTGGCGTCCTGCCAAAAGGCCGAGCCGCCGCAAGCGGTGGTGGCCAGCAAGCCGGCCAAGGCCTGCAAAGCATTCGCGCCCGAGGCCCAGGTGTATGTCGCGCCCGGTAGCTTCACCATGGGTGACGACCGTTTTCCGGAAGAGGGCCCGCTGCGCAAAGAGCAGGTGCGCAAAGGCTTTTGGATGGACGCCCATGAGGTGACCAACGGTCAGTTTGCACGCTTTGTGGCCGCTACCGGCTACATCACGGTGGCCGAGCGGCGCCCCGATCCGCGCGCTTACCCCGACATTCCCGCGGACCAGTTGGTGCCTGGCTCGGCCGTGTTCCAGCTCAAAAACGCCGAGCGCGCCTTGGCCAATGACGTCAGCGCCTGGTGGAGTTTTGTGCCCGGCGCCTACTGGCGCGCTCCACAAGGGCCGGGCTCCACCATCGAAGGGCGGGACAACTATCCGGTGGTGCACGTGGTGCTGGCCGACGCACAAGCCTATGCCCACTGGGCCGGCCGGCGTTTGCCCACTGAGATCGAATGGGAATGGGCCGCCCGTAGCGCCGACCCGGCCAGCGTCAACGACCACGAGCAGCCCAGCCAGGCCAATACCTGGCAGGGCAAATTCCCGATCCAAGACGCTGCCATTGACGGCTACGCAGGCCTGGCCCCCGTAGGCTGTTTTGTGCCCAATGCCATCGGACTTCACGACATGATTGGCAACGTCTGGGAGTGGACGGTCGACCCCTATTATGCGCAGCGCCCTCGCACCATCCAAGCCGGCGCCAAAGGCGACGACCCGATGCAAAAAGGCGTACCGGTCGCAACTATCAAAGGTGGCAGTTTTCTATGTGCACCTGGCTATTGCATGCGCTACCGCCCCGGGGCGCGGCACGGGCAGGACCTGGCCCTGGGCGCCTCGCACATCGGCTTTCGCACCGTGGGCGACGCCCCGGCCCCGGCATCCAAAGGACCACCTTAATGCGCACCATGATTCAAAACTCGCCGAACCTGCTGGTCGCAAAGCTCTTATTGGCCTTGTGCCTCAGCAGTGCCAGCAGCTTCGCAGCACCGGCGCCGGGCAGTGGGCCCACGCCGGGCCGCAAGCCCAACATCGTTTTCCTGGTCGCCGACGACCTGGGCTATGGCGACTTGGGCGTGCAGGGCGACAAAGAGGTGCGCACGCCTCACATTGATGCGCTGGCCGCCTCGGGCGTGCGTTTTACGCAGTACTACGCCAACCACCCGGTGTGCGCGCCCAGCCGCGCCGCCTTGCTCACGGGCGTGTACCAGCAACGCATGGGCTTTGAGTTCAACCCTGGCGGCGCTGGACCCAACTTCGGGCTGCCGCTGGACACACCCACCATCGCCGAGCGTCTCAAAACGCAGGGCTATGCGACGGCGCTGTTTGGCAAATGGCACCAGGGCTACAAGCCCGAGCACCACCCCAACGCCCGGGGCTTTGACGCGTTTTATGGCTTTCTGGGCGGCACCCATCCCTATACCGCGGACGGCGTCACGCAGTACAACGCCACCGATGCGGCCGACGCACGCACCAACCGCCTGCTGCGCCAAAGCACGCCAGTGGAGCTGCCCGCGCACCTGACCGAGGCGCTGGGCGCGGAGGCGACACGCTTTATCCGGGCGCATAAAAACGATCCTTTTTTCGTCATGCTGGCCTTTAACGCGCCGCATGTGCCGATGCAAACTACGCGCGCCTACTACCAGCGCTTTGCACATATCGCTGACGAGAAGCGGCGCATCCATCTGGCCATGCTGGAGGCGCTGGACGATCAGGTCGGTGCGGTGCTCCAAACGCTCAAAACCGAAGACCTGGAGCGCGACACCTTGGTTGTGTTTATCAGCGACAACGGCGGGCCGCAGCACCAAACCACCTCCAGCAATTACCCCTTGAGCGGCGAGAAGGGCAGTTTTTGGGAGGGTGGAATTCGTGTTCCAGCCGCCGTACGCTGGCCTGGCACGATTGCGCCAGGTGGCGTCTTAGACACCATGAGCAGCGGCTTTGACATGACAGCTACTGCACTCGCGCTGGCCGGGGCCATGCCCGCGCAGGGCCTCGATGGTGTCAACCTGATGCCCTGGGTGACTGCCAAAACCAGTACCACCATTCACGACGCCTTGTACTGGCGCCAGGGCAAACGCGGCGCCATGCGCCAGGGCGATTGGAAACTCATCAAAGACGCCGACCAGTGGCGCCTGTTTGACCTGCATACCGACCTGGCCGAGCAGCGCGATCTGGCCGCCAGTCAGCCGCGAAAGCTAGAGCAACTGCGCGCACTGTGGAACAACTGGAGTGCGCAGATGAAGCCGCCTGCATGGGCCCCCATCGAAAAACCCGGCGCTGCTGCGGGCGCCGAATAGTTACCTTTGTAGAAAGCAAGCCACCCATGAAACTTCGTTCCACTTTTGCGACAGCCCTTGTGCTGACGCTGGCCGGTATGGCTCACGCCGCCGAGCGCCCCAACGTGCTGTTTATCGCCGTTGATGACCTGCGCCCGGAGCTGGGCGTCTATGGCATCAAAGAGGTGAAAAGCCCGAACATCGACCAGCTAGCCAAAACCGGCATGGTGTTTGATAAGGCCTTCGTGCAACAGGCCGTCTGCTCGCCCTCGCGCACCAGTTTGATGACCGGCGCGCGCCCGGACACCACCAAAGTCTGGGACCTGGTCACCCACTTTCGTACCGCCATGCCCGAGGTGGTCACCCTAGGCCAGCACTTCAAGCAAAACGGCTATTTCGTGCAAGGCATGGGCAAGATTTACCACGGTGGCTTTGACGACGCACCCACCTGGTCCGTCCCCTGGCAAACACCCAAGGCGCCCAAATATGCGTCTGAAATGGCCAATGCCGGCCAAGCAAGCGATGCCGAGGAAGACCCTGACGGCGATGCCACCAAGACCAAGGGCAGCGCCAAGGCCAAGTCCAAAGTGCGCGGCCCGGTGCTGGAGGGCGCCGACGTGCCCGACGACACCTTCACCGACGGCAAAGTGGCCGACCTGGCCATCCAGACCCTGGGACAGTTAGGCGCCAAAAAAGAACCGTTTTTCCTGGCCGTAGGCCTGATTCGCCCCCATTTGCCGTTCGTGGCGCCCAAGAAATACTGGGATTTGTACGACCCAGCCAAGATTCCGATGGCACCCAACCGCTATCCGCCCAAAGACGCGCCGGACTATGCAATCCGCAACCTCGTCACCGGCGGCGAGCTGCGCATGTACCAAGACATCCCCGAAGGCCATTTGCCCGACGACCTGGCCCGCCGCCTCAAGCACGGCTACTACGCCTCGGTGAGCTATACCGACGCCCAGGTCGGGCGGGTGCTGGCCGAGTTGGACCGGCTGGGTCTGCGCAAAAACACCATCGTTGTGCTGTGGGGTGACCACGGCTGGAAGCTGGGCGAGCACGACGGCTGGGCCAAGCACGGCAATACCGAAAACGACACCAATGCGCCGCTGATCGTGTCCGTACCGGGCATGAAGGCGGCCAACACCCACACCAAAGCCTTGGTGGAATTCGTCGATATTTACCCTACGCTGAGCGAACTGGCCGGCCTGCCACTGCCCAAGCATTTAGAGGGCAGCAGCTTCAAACCTGTACTGGACGACCCCAGCCGAGCGTGGAAGCAGGCGGTGTTCAGCCAGTACCCGCGCCCCAAAGCCGGAAAGGACAAGGCCGACCTGATGGGCTATGCCATGCGCACCGACCGCTACCGTTTTACGGTCTGGGTGCATACGGCTGACGCCAAGCAGATCGACGCCATCGAGCTCTATGACCACCAGATGGACCCACAGGAAAACGTGAACCTCGCCAAGCAGCCCGAGCACGCAGAGTTGGTTCGCAAACTCATGGCCCAATGGTCCGCTGGATGGCGGGGCGCTCTGCCCAAGCTTTAAGAAGTTGCTGGAAAAGTAAAGCCTGAATTACCTAGGGTAAATACTGATTAAACGTTTATCACAATACAGTCACAATCGTGTCAAGATACATTTTTTCACTCAAGATTTACAAAAAAGGACGCAACGTGGCCAATCCAATTTTCAAGACTTCCAGCATTCATCGCACCCCGATCAGTGTGGCTATCGCGCTCTTGATCGGTCAGGTAGCCATGGCCCAGCAGGCGCCGGCGGCTGGCGAAAAGCAGTTGGACACGGTGGTGGTGACCGGTGTGCGTGCGGCTTTGCAGCGCGCCTCCGAAGTTAAGCGCGACTCTGATCAGGTGATGGACGTCATCACCGCAGAAGACGTGGGCAAGTTGCCCGACGCCAACGTGGCCGAGGCGCTGCAGCGCGTCACCGGTGTGCAGGTGACCCGTGTGTGGGGAGAAGGCCAGGGCGTCTCGATCCGTGGCCTGCCTTTGGTGCGCGTGGAAGTGGACGGCCGCACCGTGCTGGGTTATTCGACCCGACTGTCACCGCCTGAAAACGATCAACTTGGGCGTAACTCCGGTCTGGATGTGGTGCCTTCCGGGCTGTTTGGACGACTTGAGGTGAGCAAGTCGCCTCTGGCTTCGCAGGTGGAGGGTGGATTGAGCGGCACCGTGAACCTGGTCACGCCTGATCCCTTGGATTTGCCCGGCTACACGGCCGCAGTAAAACTCAATACCGAATACTCGATGGCAGCCAAAACCAACGGCCCAGGCCTGAATTTCTTTGTGGCAGACCAGTCTGCGGACAAAAAATTTGGTGGTCTGTTTGCCGTTGAATACCAAAAACGCCAATCCATGTTGCAAGGCATGGACCGCAATGACTTTTTGAACCGCGTTCTGTCCAAGACAGTCACTGACATCGACATGAACAAAGACGGTGTGACCGACCTGTCCGGGCAAATTGTGCGTTATGAGCAAGTCCTGGTCGACCGCACGCGCCTGGGCGCTACCGGTGAGTTGCAATGGAAATTGTCTCCCGAATTGGAAATGAAGCTCGAGGGTATTTACGCCGAGCTCAATACCGAGCGTCGCCAAAGCTGGTTCCAGTGGAAATATGGCACCAACGCCATTACCAATGCCGTGTTTGACGGCAACTCCATTGTTGCGGGCACCTCTTCGGCAACCATTACCCAGCAAGGGCAAGTGCGTTCGGAGCCGGGTTTGAGCTCGATTTTGGCCTTGAGCAGCAAGTGGACACCGAGCGACAAACTGCGCATTAATTCCGAGGTATCCGCAAGCCGTGGCACGCAAAACCAAATGAACGAGCACATGACGATTACATCGCCAACCGTGTCCGCCAATTTTGATTACCGCACCGGCGTGATTCCCAGCTTGACCTTTAATAACGGTTTTGATCCCGGCGTCTACAGCACTACCAACGCTGCACAAAAATATTTGACGGTATACCCGACCAATACCAGCAGCAATCTGACATCCAATAATCTGGTGTCGGAAATGACCGAAAAAGCTGCTAAAGCTGATGGTCGCTACGATATTGATTTGGGCGATATGCGCTCGGTGCTTTTCGGTGCACGTGTCCGCCAGTTGGGTGCACGCGCAAACTCGTACGAGGCCAATAATGGTTATACCGATGTGGCGCCGTTTATTCAAACCACGGGTGGCAATTTCTTGAGCGACGTGGACGCGACACTTACCCGCAATATTTTGATGGTGTACCCCGACGCTAACTGGATTCGCTCCCAGGTCTTGAGCGTGACGCCGCGTACCGAGAATCTGCAGCGCAATTATGTATTTGATGAGCGCTCTACCGCTGCATACGGCATGGCCGATTTTGACGGTGAATTGTTCAAACTCCCCTACCGCGCTAATGCCGGCGTTCGCGCAATCAATACCCAAATGGGTGTGGACAGCTACCAAGCCTCCAAAGTGGGAACCGCAACAACCAATAGTTATGTGCTCAAACACGATGACAGCAGCTACACCAAAGTGTTGCCCAGCGCCAATATCGTGTTTACTGCAGCCCCTGATTTCTTAGTGCGCAGCAGTGCGTCCAAGACATTGCAGCAAGCCGGTATTGCCGAGCTCGCGCCCACGATCTTTATCAGCGGCACGACGGCCTATTCCGCCACCGGCGGCAATGCACAGCTGCTGCCAACGATTTCCACCAACTTTGATTTGTCCTTTGAGTTGTACGGTAAAGGCAGCTCCATGATTTCGGGCGCCGTGTTCTATAAGGATGTGACCGATGTTCAAACGATTACGACGGTGCAGAAAGACTTTGAAGGTTATGGCCTGATTCCCTATACCCGCCCAGATAATATTGGTAACGCCAAAATCAAAGGGATGGAAGTGGGTATCCAGCGCTTCTTTGACTTCTTGCCCGCGCCTTTCAATAATTTTGGCGTGATCGCCAACTTTACTTATACCGATGGTTTGCTGGACAACGGGTACCAATATCCTGGCCTGTCTCAGCACAGCGGTAATTTGGTGGCTCTGTATGAAGATCCAATCTATTCCGCTCGACTAGCGTATAACACCCGCGATAAGGCTTTGTACCTGTTTAATGAAGGCCGCCCCAACTATATTGGCGCCCGCTCGCAGCTTGATTTGCAACTGGGCTACAACGTAGACAAGAATATGTCCATCCAGTTCTCTGCGCTGAATTTGCGTCCCAAGGACTCTGCAACGCTGGAGTATGGTGCGGCCGGCCCGATTCAGCTGAGCAGCTATTACCTCTCCGAAACCCGTTATTCGCTTGGCGTGCGCTACAAGTTCTAAGCTCAATTGGCACTTTTGGCCCAGCGCCTATTACTCACCGGCGCCGCTGGCAACATCGGCCGCGATCTACGCACACGCCTGGCAGCGCACTGCCAGGCGTTTCGCGTTTCTGATGCGGCAGATGTAGGCCCGGCCCGTCCGGGCGAAGAGTGTGTCACTGCCCGTCTGGAAGACGCGCAGGCCATGGACCAGTTGCTGGCGGGCGTCGATGCTGTGGTGCACATGGGTGGCGTGCCTGAAGAGCGCAGCTTTGATAGCATTTTGGCGGCCAATATTGTCGGCCTGCGCAACCTCTACGAGGCCGCGCGCCGCCATGGGGTGCGGCGCCTGGTCGTGGCCAGCTCGCTGCACGTCACCGGCTATTACCGCCAAGACCAGGTAGTTGATGCGCAGATGCCGCCGCGCCCCGACGGCTACTACGCGATCAGCAAACTCTATGGCGAAAACCTGGGTCGCTACTACTTTGACCGCTTTGGCATCGAGACGGTCAGCCTGCGCATAGGCTCTTACCGGGTGGAGCCTCTGACACGGCGCGAGCTGTCGTCCTGGATCAGCGCTGACGACATGGAGCGCCTGGTGCTGGCCAGCTTGCGCGCGCCAGTGGTGGGCCACACCATTGTGTACGGCGTCTCGGCCAACGCCAGCAGCTGGTGGGACAATCGCAGCGCCCAGCACCTGGGCTACCAGCCGCAGGACGACGCCTCAGCACACGCTACGCGCTTGCATGCCTTAGAGCCCACGCTGGATTTGAACAACCCGGCCACCTTGTTTCAGGGCGGGCTTTTCGTGCTCAATGAGCCCCAGTGAGGCGCATGCGCGTCACCACCCTCACGCCTGACTACGCCGTCCTGCCCGCGCCGGCCTGCGCCGTGGGTGAGAGTCCTTTGTGGAGTGTGGCCGATCAGTGCTTGTGGTGGGTCGATATCGAAGGCCAACTTTTGTACCGCTGGCGCCCCGACGGCGGCCAGCTGGACTGTTGGGCAAACCCTGAGCGCATCGGCTGCGTGGCACTGTACGGGGCAGATCAGGGCGGCCTGATCGCCGCCATGGAAACCGGTATTTTTGCCCTGGCGCCAGTGCCGGGCCAGCCCTTGGCCCCGCGCCTCTTGGCGCCCATCCGCCACGCCCAGGCCGGTATGCGCTGCAACGATGGCCGCTGTGACCGCGCCGGACGTTTCTGGGTATCGACCATGGTGCGCGACATGGGCTTGGCCGCCCCGCAAGGCGCACTCTACCGCTTGGACTCGATGGCGCAAGGCCCTGTTTTGCAGCCCCAGTTGGGCGGCCTCATCACCGGCAACGGGCTGGCCTTCAGCCCAGATGGCGCGTTGGCCTACCTTTCCGACTCGCACCCACAAGTGCAGCAGATTTGGCAGTTCGATGTGGACGCCGATGGCGGCCTGCAGAACCGGCGAAGCTTTGTAGACATGCGCCAGCACCCCGGCCGCCCCGACGGCGCCGCCGTTGACGAAGACGGCTGTTACTGGACCTGTGCCAACGACGCCGGCTTGGTACTGCGCTTTACCCCCCAGGGCGTTCTGGACATGCAGGTCCATGTGCCCATGGACAAGCCATCGATGTGCGCCTTTGGCGGTGCGCGCTTAGACCAGTTGTTTGTCACCTCGATTCGTGCCAGCGCTCAGCCTGGCGCCGCGCCGCATGCCTTGGCGGGCCACACCTTGTGTCTGGACTTGGGTATTGCCGGCCTGCCCGAGCAGGCCCTTGGCGCCGGCCCGGGCTCGGTTTAGGCTCGGTTTAGGCGGGCGGCAGGCCCTTGCGGCCGGTGGAGTTGCGGATAACCAGGCGCGGGCGCAGCGTCTCTTCGCTGGCCTGTAGCTTGCCTTCGATCAGCTCCAGCATACGGATAAAGGCCAGTTCGCCCATGGCCTCGCTCTGCATGTCCACCGTGGTGAGCGAGGGCATGGCATAGCGCGCAAAAGGAATGTCATCAAAGCCAGCCACCGAGACTTGCTCGGGCACTTTGACACCGGCCACCTGGGCCTGGTTCATAAAGCCAATGGCCAGCAAATCGTTGTAGCAGACCACGGCGTCGGGTCGGTCGCCGCGCATTAGCACTTCGCTCACCGCGTTTTCGCCCGCCTCAAAAGTAGGGGATTGCGCGACAAAGCATTGCACTGTTTGTCCGGCCGCGCCGATCACATCCATCAGGCCGGCTTGGCGCTCCGAGTCCCAGCGCGCCAGCGGGTAGCCCAGGTAGGCGATATTTTTGTGTCCCAGGTCCAGCAGATGGCGGCCCAGCATACCGGCAGCCGAGCGGCCGTCGGCGCTGACACTGTGAAAGCCCGATCCCACCGAGCGGCCAAAAAACACCACCGGTTTGCGCAAATCGTGCAAGGCGGCGATGTCGGCATCTGGCATGCGCGAGCTGACGATCAGGCCGTCCACGCGCCGACTCAGGTCGCGCAGCATATTGGCCTCGCCGCTCAGGCGCTCGGCGGTGTCTACAAACAAAAGGTTGTAGCCATGCTCCATGGCCTTGCGGTTGGCGCCTTTGACAATGCCGGTGAAGTGCGGGTTGCGGATGTCCAAAATCACCACGGCTACCGTCTTGGTGCGCCCGGTAATCATGCTGCGCGCCAGCGGGTCGGTGCGGTAGCCCAGCTCGGCAATCGCCTGGCGCAGTCGCTCCTCGGTGGCCTCGGTGAACTTTTGGGTGCCGTTAATGAACTTGGATACCGTGGCAGTGGAAACGTTGGCAACCCGTGCCACGTCTTTGATGGTGGCGGCGCGCCCGGTGGTCATACTCATGTGCAAGGTACCATTGAATGAAGGGGTTTCCCCATGGTGCAATGTTAACGCCCTAGAGGCTCCAGCGGTGCAGGCCCGGCATTCGTTTACCTTTTCTTTTCCTACAAGGTTAACTTAGGGTATTCCCCAGCAGGACGGGCTGAAATCAAGGCTATACTAAGTAAACGTTTACTTATTCATGCTAAGCGCAGCCAACCGAGAATTTGTGTGAACCCCTCTGATCGCTTTGCCCCACTGATGCCACGCCGCCTGGCGGGCGCTGTCTTGGCGCTGTCTGTGGTGCTGGCCAGCGGGGCGGCGTGCGCCCAAGAGAGCATCCAGATCTGGACCCGCTCCTCGGCCGAGGGGCGCAAAACCTACGAGTCCATTGCCAAGGCCTTTACCGCCAAGACGGGTATCAAGGTGGAGTATTTCAACGCCTGGACCGA
>Ga0209084_1000906_pt1 | contig 26541 bp, 15 predicted proteins | sample C_130820_MF_Meta_FD_187309 | JGI IMG/M metagenome (GOLD analysis project Ga0209084, IMG submission 187309) | Freshwater microbial communities from Lake Croche, Canada to study carbon cycling - C_130820_MF_MetaG (SPAdes) (version 2) | ecosystem: Environmental > Aquatic > Freshwater > Lake...
TAAACTATCGAAAAGAAAATAAGATATTTTATAGATCTATATGTGATCATTGTGCCCGCAATAAAAAAGACGGAAGACCTTTATGGGCCAAGGCGGGCTATAAGAAAAAATCAACGTGTGATAAGTGTGGACATACCAGTAAGTATGTTGAACAATTTAATGTTTACCATATTGATGGCGATCTCACCAATTGTAGATTTTCAAACTTGAAAACTGTATGTGCCAACTGCCAACGAGTGTTACACAAAGAAGGAGTTAAATGGCGTCAGGGAGATTTAACTCCAGATTTTTAAACTAAGTCCAATACTATTTTAGTACTCAATGATAATTCGCCAGACGGCACCACCAACGATTCAATTTGCTCATACAGTTGATCGATTGTAGAATCATTATAGACTGTGTGATCAATTTTTCCACCTACCCAAGAATACTCGCTGGCATGTATTTTTAATTTATCCAACTTACCTTTGCTTAACGCCCAGTTAGCATTTCCATTAGGGCCGCGATTGTATGCCTGGGCATCGGAAAACCATTTGGGGTCATTACCACGTTTAATTCGAACTACTAGACCACTGGCATTATGAATAGCATCAATTTCGTTAGGAAATCTTACATCGCTAATGACAATGTTGTCGCCGGTTTTACGTATTTTATTTTCTAGGCTGGCAATCCATATGTCATTATGAAAAGATTTACGACAAACATCAGTACCCCAGTATTGTAGAATCCATCGTGGAGTGATGTCCATGCCCAACCGGTTACTCCACCATTCGTCGCGCTGTTCTCGCCACTCTCGTGCTTCTTTAGTTCGACCTTCTAGTAGTGTTCTATCCCACCCAAACACACAGGCCACAGCATCTTTTAGTGTATTGGCAAAACTATCTCTTCTAAACTCATGCGTATTAACCAAATAATCTGCGGCAGTGTCTTTGCCTGCGCCAATTAACCCCACAAAACCAATAATCATAGAATCCCCAAGTGATACTATAATTTATTACATTTAAATGACTATGTCAATTATTTGATTACCGTTATCCAGTAATCCAGGTAAGAGGTGTTGAGCCTTCTTTGTAGTTGATTAGATCTAGTTCGAGTGTTTCCATCTCTGCTTTGCCTTCGGTCTTTAAAGCAGTTCCATTTAATGTTGTACTACCCTGTGGACTAGCGATACTACCAAACTTTTCGCGGGCTTCACCCAAGATTACTTTACAGTTGGCCAAGGCATAATCTTTTAACCACTGTCCAGCATAAGGATCCGATAATAAACTAAAGTCCGGACGATAATTATACATCCATACCAATAGTTCTTCTGGCCCCCGGGGACGTTGCATTATAGTCAGTAATTTACTAGTCTTATTAAAGGTAAAGTTAATATCAGTACCAAACATTTTACCCACTTGCTTTTGATAACTGGCAAACGCATAATATGTGGCCAATCCGCCCATGTTGGTACTGGCCAATAGATATGTATTACTGTATGCCAGGTTAAATGGTTCAAATAATGTACCACCGTCGCCGCCGCCCGAACGCGAACCAATACTACGACGGAATAATTGTCGTACTTCAATCACTTCCTTGGGCATTATGTAGTCATTTGTATCCACCTGTATGTCTAAAAATCCATAACTTTCTTCTACGGCATTGCTGCTGCGTTGGCGATACTTGGCCAGAGAGCGGTCAATTGCGGTATTATAGTGGATAGGATCGAGCTCAATATCAATCATTCCTGACCCTAGCATGGCCCGGATATATTCTACGACATTTTCTCTTGCGGTCTGGGTTTCATTCATACGAGTATTTATACTATAAATAACTTACTATGCCTAAACTTTCTCTATACAGGCCCGAAAAAGGCAACGATTTCCATTTTTTAGATCGCACGATATTGGAACAATTTCAAGTAGGTGGTGTTGATATCTATGTACATAGGTATCTTGGACCCGTTGATCCTTTAGAAGGAGAAGCTACTCCTGGTCTTCCTAATAATTCTAATGCTATTCCTGAACTAGGTATACAAGATCTTATATTCATGGAAAATAGAGATAGGCACTATGACCCTGATGTTTATGTCTTGCGCGGGATTTACACCATGCAAGACCTTGATTTTAATCTAAGTCAATTCGGATTATTCCTAAACAATGATAATTTAATGATTCACTTTCATCTACGCAACACAGTGGACGCTCTTACCAGGAAAATAATGGCAGGCGATGTGTTAGAATTACCGCATCTTAAAGATGAATATGCGCTAGATGACAGCATCGTGGCATTAAAAAGATTTTATGTTGTCCAAGATGTCACTAGACCCACTAACGGATTTAGTCAAACATGGTACCCTCATTTGTTAAGGGCTAAATGTGCTCCATTAGTGGACAGTCAAGAATTTAAAGAAATACTTGATAGTGATGCCGGAGCCGGTGACGGTAGTACTTTACGTGATCTAATGAGCACATACAAGAAAAGCATCGAGATTAATAATCAAATAATAGCCGAAGCAGATTTAGAAGTTCCTAGCAGTGGATTTAATACCAATAATCTATATGTGATGCCAACTTCTGCTGATACAGGATTAATCGCTGTTGCCGATGCCAGTATAGACTCAAGCGATGCTAGTCTCGAACAACCGGTGCTGGATGCTAGCACAGTATTGAAAACTCCTAATAAAGATTTTTATGTGGGTTATCTCTCAGGGGATGGCATACCATCAAATGGTGCTCCTTACGGATTTGGCATATCATTTCCTAGTAACCCTACTACCGGACAATTTTATCTACGAACAGACTTTTTACCCAACAGATTATTTAGATATGACGGAAAACATTGGGTCAGGTACGAAGATAATGTACGCATGACATTGGATAACTTTGGATCGCAAGATGTAGAATCTGGTGTGTTCCAAGGACGCCAGGTAAAAGAAACATTGCTCAGTGGATTTATTAATAATACAAACAAAACAGGTTCCACTGAATTAACATTTGGTAAGGTCACTGCAGTTTCTGCAACGCCTAGTGTATTAACCAACATATCTTATGTAGATGGTATGTATGCTACTGTATTATTCAACGATACTAAACATAGGTCTACTGTGACAAGAGACATCAGTGGTCGAGCATTAATTACATTTGATACTCCAGCTGTGACAGGAACCCATGTACAATGGAAAATATTTGATAAAGCGTTTGACGAACGTCAGTCATTGAGTAAGGTTCTAAAACCCCGAGCTGACAATTAAGGAGATATAATGGATTGGGCATACGACGGTCAGGTAAAAAGATACTTGACACAATTTATGAGGATTATGAGTAACTTTAGTTATAAAGATGCTAAAGGTCAACTGGTCCGTGTTCCTGTTCGCTACGGAGACCTAAGTCGCCAAGTAGGTGCTATTTTGAACAAGAATAGCGAAAATGTATTGGCCAGTGCTCCATTCATTGCCTGCTATATCAAGGATCTCCAGCACGACGACACTCGGCGACAAGATCCTACCTTTGTTAGCAAGGTACAGGTAAGAGAAAGATTATATGATCCTGCTAAAGGACAATATGTAGATCAACAAGGTACGAATTATACTGTGGAAAGAATAATGCCTACTCCGTATCTTGCCACATTCGCTGCGGATATATGGACCACCAATACAGATCAAAAATTACAAATATGGGAACAACTGGCAGTCTTATTCAATCCAAGTTTAGAATTACAAACCACTGACAACTATATAGACTGGACCAGTATCAGTGTGCTTACACTTAAAAGTCAAACATTTACCAGCCGACAAATTCCTCAAGGATTAGATCAAGCAATAGATATTTTGAACATGAATTTTGAAACTCATGTATGGATTACACCTCCTGCCAAAGTCAAACAGATGGGTATTATTACCAAGATTATCACGTCGGCTTTTACGCCAGATGGCGGAATTGATCATAGTTTACAACTTGATGGTAATATATTCTTAGATCCAATTGGTACAGATCTTTTCCAGACTGTTGTAACCCCTGGAGATTATGAGTTGTTGGTACTCAACAATGTGGCCAAATTGATACCTCCAAAATCGGCGGGTGCAAATATTGATCTAACTTCACCAGGTAGTACAGGTAGTTGGTTAAATCTGTTAGAACTTTATCCTGGACAATTTAGGGCAGGGCTTAGTCAAATAAGATTATCTAAATCTAATGGTAATGAAATTGTAGCATACATCAGTATCAATCCTACTGATGAAAAACAATTATCTTTAAATTTTGATCCGGATACATTACCTTCTAATACTATCATCACTAGTGATTATAATACAACAGGCAGAGGAACGATTGATGCTATCATAAATCCCGAAACATTCAATCCTATAACTAACGGTAGGCCTGCTGCCGGTAAACGATATCTCATATTAGAAAATGTCAATGTTACTGATTCTTATAGTTTGCCTGATTATAGCGGACCTGTTGCCTGGAAGAATCGCGATGACAGTGATCCTGTACTGTATGCTAATGATATCATCGAGTGGGATGGTGATAATTGGAAGATTGTATTCAATTCTTTGACAGCCACAGCAGCCACTTACATAACTAATTCATATACAGGTGTACAATACAAGTGGGAAGATAATACCTGGAGTAAGAGCATAGAAGGTATCTATTCTTCAGTGCTCTGGCGTATCATATTATAAAATCTTATGGAAATGGCTAGCGAAAATCAGCAGGTAATTTGCAGTGGTGGATTATTTCTGGCCAGAGATACCAAAAGATTTTTATTGCTACTGCGCACACAAGGAAAGACAGCCGGCACCTGGGGACTAGTTGGTGGTAGAAAAGAACCAACTGATGCCACTGTAGTAGAAGCACTCAACAGAGAGATTGCCGAAGAGGTGGGCAAAACTCCTACTATAAAAAAAATAGTTCCACTGGAATTGTTTACCAGTAATGATCAAAATTTCCAATATAACACTTATGTGTTAATGGTTGATCGAGAATTTATTCCTACATTGAACGTTGAGCACTCGGCGTATGCCTGGTGTGCTTTTGACTCATGGCCTAAGCCATTACATCAAGGTGTCAAGAACAGTTTTTCCAGTCGAGTCATAAGAGCCAAGATAGAACTGCTGTTAGAACTAATTTAATTTTAGTTAATACTACCTTTTATCACAGCAAAGTTAATTAACGGGGCTTCTACTGCGGTTCCGCCCGATGCATATAAACTTATATTAAACGAACCATTGGTAACAGAATTTACTGAAGTAATATAAGTGTTAGCAACAGGTGCCCTTGGGGCCACAATAACAACATCATTAATTGATACAGATCCATTGTTGACCTGGAATGATGCCACAGTAGTCGATCCTGCTGCTGAAAATAAAGCAATATATCCCGACAATCCATTTACTGTAACCGTTGTGGTTCTACTGGTTATTTGAGTTGTTGTATTGCCTGCTCCTGTTGTATATCCTATACCTGTAGAGGTAGAAGTTACCAACATACCCTGTGAATAAATGCTTCCACCAACGCCTACTCCGCCTGCTATCCTCACCGCGCCTGTTGTGGTACTGGTAGCAGCAGTGGAACTTGTCACTGATAAAAGACCAGTAACAGTAGAAGCAACAGTTGAAATTAAACCTAATCCCACTATAGTTGATACACCAGCTCCAACAGTGTAGATATTTGTAGCGGTAATAGATCCAGATGCTGTAAGATTGACAGTTGAAATTGATCCCACACCTGTGATGATGGCGTTGCCAACACCTGATGTAACAATACTGGTCGCAGTAATCGCTCCGCCAACATTTAAATTACCACCGATGCCAACTCCACCGGCAACTACCAACGCGCCTGTAGTAGTTGATATGGAACCGGCAGTATTGGTGCTAGTAACAGTGCTGTTTATACTGCCTGAAATAGTTACAATACCAGTGGCAGTGAAATTACCCACACCTAACTGACTTATTCCAGATATGACGCCGCCGCCCGCACCCACGGTGTTTATGGTAGTTGCAGTAACTGATCCTCCTACATATAATCCACCACCAATACCAACACCGCCTGCTACTTGTAAAGCACCGGTTGTGGTTGAAGTTGTACTAGCAGTGCTGGAAATAACGAATGTGCTGGTAGTACCAGTACTGTTGTTTGATGGTGCCGAAGCAAAGTTGCCAATTGTGGCGGTGGTAATGATCTGCGCACCGGCCACATATGATGTGTTGACCACATATAAAGCACCTCCTATACCAACACCGCCAGCGACAATTAAAGCACCTGTGGTAGTTGATGTAGAACTTGCGGTACTGGATATCGTGACTGTACCGGTAGAATCAACAGTGACTCTTGTGACAGCATTGGTCTGTAATATTAGATTAGATCCAGTTGCTCCAATATTGACAAGATCTCTATAACTAGTACTGGTGGTTCCAACAAAAGGCGAATTCACCGACGAAGTTGCTGCAGCGTTGTTGGTAACTGGAACGCCTTGCCCGGAACTGTCCACCAAGAAACTGGCGCCAAATGTGGTGTTTAATAATAACTTGGTATTGGTAACGGCTGTAAAGTTAGCAGTGGGTACTGTGAGAGTGCTTGCTGAGTAGAGTCCGGTTCCTACTACGATCCTAATATTACTTACATATCCTGGAAAATATCTACCAAGAGCGCCATCATTGGCATGACCTATGAAAATGCTACCCTGAGGATAGGTATTTGCATCTGGTGTGTAGGTACTGCCAACCTGACTGCCAGCAATGTACATTCTTGTACTGCCGCTGACTCGACTTACAGCAAAATGCTGCCAGGAGTTAAGAACAACAGGACCAGTACCAGATGATATCCTAGCAACTGCGGTTACATACCAATTGAGTCCACCAGCGGGTTGGAATTCAATCAGAGGTTGTACGACTCCGGAACCATTGGTTCCGTTACGATAATCTATCAAACATGCATCGGGTATACTACCCTGATTTATATAGTAGAATCCTTCTACGGTAAAATCTCCGGCGCCTAACGTCAATGTAGAAATACTGGTGATGCTTAAATATTGGCTGGAGCCATTAAGAAGTACACTGCCTGTATTAACAGCGGCTGTAAATGTCAGAGTTGCCTGTGATGTATTTTGGAAACTGATCAATGAAGAACTAGCAGTACTCAAAGATCTAAATGCGCCAACAATAGTTGGTTCTGCCACATTGCCAACTATTTCTATAGGATGTGTTATTGTAGACGTAGAGCGTGCTATATTTCCGCCGACAAATAATGCGCCGCCGACACCAACTCCGCCTGCTACCTGTACAGCACCGGTGTTTGTAGATACAGCACTGGCAATACTTGTATAAACAACAGCATTGGTAAATGTACTGGCACCACCGACAAATAATGCGCCGCCGATGCCAACTCCGCCTGATACCTGTACAGCACCGGTGTTTGTAGATACGGCACTGGCAGTACTTGTATAAACAACAATATTGGTAAATGTACTGGCACCACCAACAAATAACGCACCACCAACACCAACTCCGCCGGCCACTGTTAGCGCACCTGTATTGGTTGATATTGTACCAGTAGTATTGGAAATAACAAATGTACTGGTTGTACCAGTACTGCTTCCGCCACCGCCAGTGAATAAAACACCATTTTGATATAAATTACCGCCAAAATAAATGTTGCCACCAATGCCAACACCGCCCGTGACAATCAAAGCACCGGTGATAGTGGATGTAGAAGCAATATTGCTAGTTATTGTGGCAGTAGAAGCTGAAATAAATCCAGCACCGGTGATAAATCCAATACCGGCACCGCCTGTTACAAAACTGGTGGCTGTTACTACGCCACCAATTACTACACCGCCGCCAATACCAACACCGCCTGCTACTTGTAGAGCACCTGTGGTAGTCGATGTTGAAGCAACAGTACTGGTTATTGTGGCAGTAGAGGCTGAAATAAACCCAGCACCGGTGATAACTCCAAGACCGGCACCGCTTGTTATGAAACTGGTAGCAGTTACTACACCACCAACAACTACACCACCACCGACGCCAACACCGCCTGTGACAATCACGGCACCGGTTGTGGTACTGGTGCTAGTGGCAGTGCCCGAGACCACCAGAAGAGTCATGGTACTACCAGCATCAATTCTCAATGAACCGGCAAAGAAGTTAGTGGCTGTGATTACACCGCCCACGTTTAGGTTACCGCCAATGCCAACTCCGCCTACTACCTGTAGAGCACCTGTTGTGGTTGAAACAGAACTGGCAGTACTACTAATGACAAATGTACTGGTAGTACCAGTACTGCTGATACCGCCGGCACCGCTGCCTGAAGTAGCAGTGGTTATTTCTTTGGTAACTGGGTTATAAAATAATCCCCATGTGGTAGCACTGGTGGTAGTATCACCTCTTAAGGATCCGATATAGATGGTTCCGCCAATACCAACACCGCCCGTGACAATCAAAGCACCGGTGATAGTGGATGTAGAAGCAATATTGCTAGTTATTGTGGCAGTAGAAGCTGAAATAAATCCAGCACCGGTGATAAATCCAATACCGGCACCACCTGTTACAAAACTGGTAGCAGTTACTACGCCACCAACAACTACACCACCACCTACTCCAACTCCGCCTGCTACTTGTAGAGCACCTGTTGTGGTACTGGTTGTACCAGCTGTATTAGAATGAATGGCTATATTGGTAAATGTACTTACACCGCCAACATATAAAGCACCGCCAATACCAACTCCGCCAACTACCTGTAGGGCACCGGTAGTAGTTGAAGTAGAACTGGCAGTACTGCTGATAACAAATGTACTGGTTGTACCAGTACTAGCAGCAGACGCTGCAGCGTAAAGACTGATAGTAGCAGTGGTAATAATTTGGGCGCCGGCAATATATGAAGTAGATGATACATATAAATTACCACCAATGCCAACTCCACCGGTTACTATCAAAGCACCTGTAGTTGTTGAGGTACTGGTAGCGGTACTGGTTATTGTGGCAGTAGAAGCTGAAATAAATCCAAGCCCGGTAATAAATCCGAGCCCGGCGCCAACACTTACAAAACTGGTAGCAGTTACCACACCGCCTACAACTACCCCTCCGCCGATACCAACTCCGCCAACTACCTGTAGGGCACCGGTGGTAGTTGAAGTAGAACTGGCAGTACTGCTAATGACAAATGTACTGGTTGTGCCAGTACTGCTGATGCCGCCAGCGCCGCTGCCTGAAGTAGCAGTGGTTATTTCTTTAGTAACCGGATTATAAAATAGACCCCAGGTGGTAGCACTGGTAGTAGTATCACCTCTCAATGATCCAATATATACCGTTCCGCCAATGCCAACACCGCCTGTGACAATCAAGGCACCGGTGGTGGTCGACGTGGTAGCGGTGGTCGCAGAGATCGTTATCTGACCTTGAGCATTGTCAATAAACGATAAATTACTTGCCTGTGTTGCCATAGTATGTTATTTATACTGTGCTATTGTCTTGATAATCATTGGTAAACTTCATATTGTGTATTTCCTAAATTTTTAATTACTAAACAGTTCTACCGATGGTGGGGTAAATCCAGTAGTATATCTAGCATAACCTTTGGTGATTCTAAAATCGTCGATATAACCAGGGAAATAATTTGATCCACCACTTCGGCCGCCTATTGTATATACCGCGGTAGGAGTTACATAGCTAGTTGAATCAGCAACACTATTTACTTGGCCTCCATTAACAAATGCCCGAGTGGTACCCGACGATCTGCTGACTGCAATATGTGTCCAAGCATTAGTAGGTACACTGGCATGAGTTAAAATAGTTTGATCTGATCCACCAAATGATCTCCAACTTAATGCTCCACTACTACCAACTTTATAAATTACAAAAGCACCGGTTGTCTGTGATTCCCATATTTCGTATTCATTGGTCACCACAGCAGTTTGATAAAACCAATATTCAACAGTAAAATCACCAGTACCAAAAGCAAATAATGGACTCAACGGGACTGATAGATAGTCTGTAGTTCCATTAAACGATAATGATCCGGTACCGTACTTGACTTGGGCGGTACTGATCTGAGCAGAACCCACAGTGACCACATTGTTCATGGCAGCTGAATCATATATACCAGCGTTGGCAAAATTGAGTAACAGTTGGGTATTGGTCACTGTTGTTAGTGGAGTAGTCGGAGGAGTAAATGCTCCAGTATATACCGCTGAGCCAACTACAAATCTAACATTGGACATGTAACCATTGGCGTAAGGGCTTGCGAGATTTGTAGAAACACCAACATATATCCCGCCACTGCCATTAGTCATTGCTTGGCTATCAACACGAGTCACGCCAACTACACCATTGACAAAAATTCTAATATTATTGCTGGCATCACGGGTAAATGCGTAATGATTCCATTGTCCCAATTTGCCACTTAGTGTAGATGTTGCCATGGTAAAGGTCGAGGATCCTGTTCCGGCAATGCCCCATTCGGGTGTTATTCCATTGAGTAGGTAAAATGCCCATGTAGGGCCACCTCCACCATAACCCCAGTTTCTGTTGGCTATAACAAATGTATTTGAACTATTTGTATAAACCCACGCTTCAAAGCACGCGGGTGTACTACTAGGAATATCATGTGATGCGCTATAAGGAATAGTCAAATAATCACTACTACCATTGAAATACCCCGAAGTGCCGATTGTACTGGTCGAGTATGATGATTGTCCATTGCCAAACGGATTAAAGCGTTGGATGCTTGGAGAATTATTTGCTGTTATTGTGGATGTATTAACGCTATTATCAATAAAGCGGTTTGATTGGCCAGTAAGAAAACTAGTTGCAGTTCCGGTAATGGCTGATATATTTGTTCCTGTACTTTGTGTTGCGGCCAATGGGGTCGTAGGTGGAGTAAATGTCCCTGTATATACTACCGTTCCTTTTACGATGCGCAAGTTAGAAATATAACCAGGAAAATTATTACCGCCACCGGAAGAAGCAGCCACAGTCAACGTTCCAGATCCATTTGCACTATTGGTTATGCCAGTTGAGGTATCTGCCAACGCTCCGTTGATAAAGGTGGTTACAGTTGTGCCCGATCGACAGACTGCAATATGTGTCCAAGTAAATGGCGTGATAGCAAGGGCAGCAACATCTGGGCTGTTCTGACTAAAAATTTGCCACGAGAGTCGAAGATTTGCACTACGAAGATAAAATTGGTAGCTTTCAGAGGCGCCACCCCAATTTGAAAATATTTGTCGGTCAGTGCCGGTAGCAGCAGAGTCGAGATAAATCCATGCTTCAAATGTAAAATTTCCAGTACCAAGCTGAAATGCCGCAATGTTTGGTACTGTTAAATATTGGCTGCCAGTAAAATAATTGCTCCAATAATTACCATAAGGACCAAACGATCCCTGCGTAGGTGTACCGTTACGAGTGACAGTGAATCCAGAACCACTGTTAGCAGTACTGCTATCTATAAATGAATTATTTTGTGCGGCATTAACGCCATTTCCAGAAAACAATGCTGCTACATAATTGAATTGGGCATCTATTGTAGATGGTAGAGGGAATGCCCCCATAGTTATCAAGGACCCTCCTATTGTAATTCCACTGCCGCCAATAATCATATTATATCTCCTATATTAAATTTAAAAGGTAATCGATCCTGGACCTTTAAACGCATAGATATAATATCCACCGGTATTTACTATGCTAACTGTGCCAGTAGTCGCCGGTGCCGCGGGATATGAATCTGGATATCTAATTATGGCAACTCCACCACCACCGGCTCCACCATTTTTCGCAGCGGGCTGGTTGAATCCCGAGTTTCCGCCACCACCACCGCCCCCGGTGTAGGCAGTACCAGATGTACCACACGCGGCTGGACCGGTATTACCACCACCACCGCCGATACCACCGGTAGTGGTGCCTTGGGAAGCCCACATACCAGCGCCGCCGCCGCCGGCAAAATAAACTGACCCAGCGGACACCTGACCAACACTAATGGAGCCAGCAGTTGCAGTACTGATAATGGTGGTAGCTGTCCCAGATCCGCCGTTTCTGCCATTGGTGCCTTGACCAGCGGTCGCCGCTCCGCCACCTCCTCCTCCGGCTCCGCACCCCAGTAGTCCGGCACCGCCCGCATTACCAAAACCGCCACTTGGGCTGGCAGGTTGTAATGCCGATCCTGAAATGCCGCCACCCGATCCACCTGCACCGCCTTGAGACAAGGGCGCTGAACATTGACCAGTTGTTCCTCGACCACCACCTAGGGCAGTTATAGTTGATGCTCCGGCATACAGTATTGTATTTTGTCCAGTTGTAGCTATAGCACTGGAGACAACGCCGCCGGTGCCGCCTTGACCGACATTAACTGTTACAGTAGGAACTCCTACAATAGATACAGTTCCGGCAACAACGCCACCTGCTCCTCCACCACCGCCATCAAAATTAAGATTTGCTCCACCAGCTGCCCCACCACCGCCACCGGCGACTATAAAATACTCCAACGACGGTGGTGGTTCTGGTGGCATTGTCCTTATAGTCAAGGTTCCACTTATTGTAATTGCGCCGGCTCCAATAAACATATTATGTATTTCCTGTATTTTTAACCGGCGGGTAGTGCTTCTGTTGGTGGTGTAAACGCAGAGGTGTATCTAGCATAGCCTTTAGTTACTCGGTAGTCATCCATATATCCATTAAAGAAAAAGGTACCGCTTAGGTATGCTATTCTACCAATGTTATAGGGAATAGTTACATCAGTGTATATAGTACTCGATGATGTAAAAGTCCTATCCACCACACCATTTACAAAACTTCTGAATGTGCTGCCACTGCGGGTAACAGCAATATGATACCAAGTATTTGCGGACAATAGTATGTTGCCCCTATTGCCGACAGTGTCGCATTCCAAAATGTCCCAGCTGGTGCCGTTGCTACTAGCCCACATACATACTTGCTGTCCCCATATTTCCAATCCAAATCCCTTATAGTGTGAGGCAGTGTCAGTTCCAGGGCCTGATACATATTTTCTAGCACTAGTATCTCCAATGTATACCCATGTTTCTATTGTAAAGTCAGCTTTTGAGAAAAGGAATGAGTGGCCAGCTGGTAAGAAACAATAATCAGTTGATCCATTGAACGCTATGCTACTTCCGCCAAATTTACTCTGTGCGGTGGATATTTTAGCACCACTAACGGTTTCTAATACATTCTGCATAGAGCCATCAACTATGCCAGCATTGGTTCCAGAAAAGAGAATTTTGGTATTGGTCACAGCAGTCAACGGAGCAGTAGGTATTGTAGCTGTTGCACTAGTTCCGTAAACGTTGGTTCCTATTACGACTCTAGCATCTGATATATAACCAAACCATGGTTCTGTTGCAGCTACTCGCCGACCTATAGTAACGCCACCTGAGGCATTTCCTGGGGTAGTAGAATACGAACTAGTACCATTTTGAACACCATTGATGTAATAGTAAAGTGTTGACCCAGTTCTGACAACAGCAAGATGATACCATGTATACAACGGAGAGTATGTCTGTGCAGAGGAATAATAATCAGTTCCGTCATACCAGTTTATTTTTAAGGCACCGCCCCATCCTGAACTATTTGAGAATCCCAATGACCAATAGAATGTGCCTGTGCCACCACTGATGACACGTTGATATGCGCCCCAACTGGTTGGGTATACCCATGCTTCAACAGTAAAATCACCGGTTAGTAAACAGTTTGCGCCAGTTACGTCTAGGTAATCTCCTGTACCATCAAAGTAGCCCGAGCCACCAATTGTGCTAACAGCATATGTTGTTTGACTATTTCCAAAAGGATTGAAACGTTGTATAGTTGGGTTATTGATTGGTACTACTGCAAAAACATTACTACTTCTGTCGATGATTCTATTATCTTGGAACAACAATAACTGTACACCCGACGCTCCTTGGCTAGTTGTTGTCAGACGGGTAGTAGGAGGTGTGAATATAGCAGTTCCACTAGTGGTATTGGTAGTAGAGTATAGTGTAGGAACAGCGCCGATACACATCCTGAAATTACTTATATACATTTCAGTTAGATCCCCGCCCAGTTGCGAGTTAGTGCCAAAACTTGTATTTGAGGTTCCGTTGATATTGGTTGAGTTTGCCGTAGCTTCTCGCAGTATTCCATTTACAAATAATCTAAGATATCCGTTTTGTCTAGATGACACTACATGTATCCATTGGCGAACATGTCCCGACCCGCCGGTTCCGGTGGTGTCGTATGTTGCGCTGTTATATGTTTGACTATTGCCGTCGACTAGTGTTTGTATCAAGGTATCAACAGTACCAAATGCCAATTCAACACCTATGCTGCCTGCTAGACCGTAGTTGCTCTGATGACTCCATACCCTGGTAAAGTTTGCTGGCTGTTTTACTATGTATATCCAGCACTCAATTGAAAAATCCCCGGTACCGATCGCTCTAGTGGCACTGTATGGCAAATAAGCATAGCTGCTGGTGCCGTTGGTATATAAACTCCAATTATCACCATATGGACTGAACGACCCTTGTGTTGGATTACCATTGCGTGTGATAGAGAAATTATTAGAGGAAGAATCTAAGAATGTATTATTCTGTGCTGTGTTCGCACCGTCGCCATAAAATAATGCTGTTACATAATTGAATTGGGCATCGGTCACAAATACTGGTACCGGTGTAGCGCCCATCTTAAAAGCACCACCCATATTAATTCCACCTCCGCCAATAGTAATCATATTATGTATTTCCTATATTAAATTTAGAAGGAGATAGTCCCCGAAGCAGTAAATATGTAAGTGATATAACCACCTGCTGTTATAACTGTAGCATTAGTAGATGGTGCTTGACAGTACGAAGATAGGTACCGTAAAATAACAACTCCACTACCACCAAGACCGCCAGTTTTACTTAAGAATGTGCTGCCTAGGCCGGCTTCTCCGGCACCACCACCGCCACCACCTGTATAAGCAGTACCTGCTGTAGGCACTAGGTTAGCACCACTTCCGGCACCGCCTCCGCCTAATCCGCCAGCAGTTCCGCTACTGCCATTACCGGCACCACCACCACCGGCAAAATATAGAGTCGAACCACTTACTTGTCCTACACCTATTGACAGAGCAGTAGTAGTAGAAATTATTGTAGTAGCACTACCAACACCGGCAGTTGAGCCACTTCCGGCACCACCAGCGCCACCACCACCGCCACCATTACTACTTTGTGCTCCTGCTCCACCTATACTACCATAACCATAACCATAAGTTGAATTCTGTGTTGAACTGCCTCCAGTCTGAAGCGGTGCTCCGTTTGTTCCGCCGCCTCCACCGCCCCCTGAGCCACCGCTATTTGCTGCACAATTTTGTCCACCGCCCTTTCCACCGCCCAGTGCGGTTCTGCCGAATCCAATTGAGCTGGCAACAAATGTACTTGAGCTACCGTTGGTGGCATTACCGTATGCTGGAGGATTACCAGTACAGCCAGTGCCACCGCCACCAACAGTGGTTGTATAAGTAACACCAGCGGTAACTGATGCTGTAGATACTACCATTGCACCACTACCACCACCGCCTCCCATACCAGCACCACCACCACCACCACCAGCAACGATCAAGTATTCAAATGTAGGGGGATAGTTGAAAACAGGAAATGTCCCCATTCCGAACGTTCCTCCCATTACAAAACTGCCGCCACTGTTAATCATGTTACATATTTCCTATATTAAGCAGCACTACTCGGGAAAGTTCTAGTATTTCCTGGCCAGATGATACGCACAGCACCACTTCCACCTCTTGCGGCAGAACAACCTGCTGGAACGGGAATGCCCGCATTACCAACTGTTACACTATATGGACTACCTGCTGTAACTGTAATGTTGTTTTTATAAGCAAGAGCTCCGCCACCACCCCCGGCCATGGCGCCGCCGCCGATAAACGCCGCGCCGCCGCCGCCGCCGTATAATCCTCCACCGCCTCCGACATTGCCGCTAGCAGTTCCACCGCCCGTACCGCCACTACCACCGCCACCACCTACTCCACTACCACCGGCGGTACCGTTTGGTCCTAAGCCAAGCAATCCAACTCCACCGCCACCGGCTGACCCACCACCTCCACCGCCGCCGCCGCCGGTTGATGCTGCTCCTGCAGAACCGGGTTGACCGCCAACACCGCCAACAGCAGTATATCCGCCTGCTCCGCCACCGCCACCGCGTGTGCTGCAACCAGTACCACCGCCACCGGCGCCGCCGGCAAATCCTGTTCCAGCACCAACTGTGCCTCCTGCCCCGCCGGTAGCACCATAACTGCCGCCTGTACCGCCGTTGGCCACAACACAGGAAGTAAAACTACTTGCTCCTCCAGATACTTGTCCACCGCACTGCTGCCTGCCAGTTCCGCCTCCGCCAACAGCAACTACACTAATTGATGTAACACCGGTTGGTACAACAAAAGTAAATGCTCCCGGAGCACTATATGTAAATATTTGGCAACCGGTAACAGGCGGTGGAGGGGTGTCTCCCATCTGAATAGCACCGCCGCCTATTTGAATTCCACTACTGATAATCATATTATATATTTCCTATATTAAGCAGCACTACTCGGGAAAGTTCTAGTATTTCCTGGCCAGATAATACGCACAGCACCGCCGGCACCGTTACCGGCTGTTTCAGATGCTTTTCCGACACCAGCTGCTCCAACCACTACAGTATATGGAGTTCCTGCTGTAACTGAAATAGTATTACCATAGGCCAGTGCGCCACCACCGCCACCCGGTCGGCATCCACCAGGAGCCTGACCAGATCCTCCACCTCCTCCATAGTTGCCGCCAGCGGCTGCAAAACCAGCTACTGTAGCAGAAGTACCAGTACTTCCACCGGATCCACCACCACCGCCACGTGCGTTATTTGAAGTCCATATACCGCCGGCTCCGCTACAGCCTTGCCCGAGCAGTCCAACTCCGCCGCCTCCGCCAGAATATTGTCCTGTGCCACCAGCACCACCTCCACCTCCTCCGCCCGAACCTGCGATGCCGCAAACACTGTTCCACGCGCCGCCTCTTCCGCCACACCCAGCATAACCACCTGCACCGCCACCGCCTGCTCCGGTAGAACCATTACAAGTATATCCACTATATCCGCCAGATCCTCCGCCTGTTCTGGCTGATCCAGAACCAGTTCCGCCATTTGCCCTTGAGTTGTTGGCAACGGCACCAGCACCGCCACCTGCCTGAAGCACAGCAGGACTATTGAAATAACTTGCTCCACCATTTCCAAGTGGTTGACCACATCGGCCACCTCCACCGCCACCTCCAACAACTACTACGCTAACTGCAGTAACTCCCGTGGGTGCTACCCAACTGTATGATCCTGCTGTGACATATGTTTGACACCCGTATGGAGGTGTGACTATATCAGTTATTACCATGGGTCCTGTCAATGTGATGCCGCTGCCAATAATCATTTTATATGTTTCCTATGTTGATGAGAATTCAATCCAAGATACTGTTTCCTCATCCCAGCTGTAGATTTTACCGTCACTGGGCGCGTGGAACGGTGCTTTCCATATCCAATTTGTTTCGGCACCTATAGTCCATGAATTGTAGGGACTAGGTGGATAAAATACATCATTGCCTTCATCGTAGATGTAACCTATACCGGCATAATTTCCGCGCAAAGCTTCTCCGCCGTCGGGCTCCCCGTCCGGTCCGTAATGGAGATTTCCTCGGGTATTGTAACTGGTTTTAACCCATACACCCGGCTCATTATCTTGATAGCTATCGATAAAATCTTGCTCGGCTACGATAACTCTTTGTACGATACCATTGTTGACTTTGGCAAAATGTCCCATTTTTATTCCTTTTTGTATTTAATCAATATTTGTTAGATATGATTCTCTACATATTTATTGGCTCAATTCTGTAATATTTGATATTTTTGATACTGATCAGTTAGAAGGTGATTGATCCTGACGATGTGAATATATAAATGATATTGCCACCTGTTGTGACTACGGTTGGACTTCCTACAGTAGCCACTGCTGCAGTAAATGTGCTTGGATAACGAATAATAACTACTCCTTTACCGCCATTGCCGCCATTCTGTGCCGGAGACGAAGATGCTGCGCCTCCACCGCCACCTGTATATGCAGTACCAGCAGTACCAGCAACACCGCCCGGTGCTTGCCCTGCTGCGCCTCCCCCTCCTAGTCCACCGGCACCAAACGGAGCCGAACCGCTGGAACTTGATCCACCACCACCGCCCGCAAAGTAAACTGATCCTCCACTGACCTGTCCTATGGAATATGTGGTAGCAACCGCTGTGGTAATAATCGTTGAAGTTGATCCAATACCACCAATACCACCCTGCGAGTTACTGGCGCCACCTGTGCCGCCCACAGCACCAGCGCCACCTCCACCACCGCCTGAATAGCCATTGTTTGCTCCACCGTTATTGCCTTGGCTAGGTGTGGTAGCTGGAGTATTACCAGCACCTCCGGGATTTGCGCCGTTATTTGCGCCGCCTCCACCGCCCGAACCTCCAGCACCGGCAGTGGTACTGGCACCACCACCTCCACCACCAGCAGAGGTTATGGTGCCAAATGTAGAACCGCAGCCCGAAGGAGCGGTGGTATTTGACGAACCGCCAGCCCCGCCGGCCCCTACAGTGACTGAAATCGGTGTTCCGGCAGTAACGGCGTATCCACTAGCAGTTCTATATCCACCAGCGCCGCCACCGCCAGCATTGTATCCAGGAGCAGCATATCCACCTCCGCCACCACCAGCAACCACTAGATATTCAACCGTAGACGGAGGTAACGGTACAACAAATGCCCCTATACTCAAAGTTCCGCCTAGTGTTACGCCACCGCCAATAATCATATTATATGTTTCTTTTTACTCTATCATTATGCCTGTGCTTCGCCCCAACGTAACACCAAGTTGGATTGTATATTTGGACCACTGGTCAGATACACATTGATAAACAAGGTGTCCGGACCGTTGGGAAATGTACCTCTACCACCCAAGGGAGTGTTGGTCAATTCTTTCAGTGAACTCAAATCTAGCGAATCTTTGCTGGCCGGACTTGAGATGAATGAGAAAATAGTTTCGCCAGGAGCAGCCCAGGTATTTCGATAGAATGCCAATCCGGCACCGTTTGGTAAGTTACTCAATATTGGCTGTGTTAAAGTTATTGTGCCATTGCCCACGCTCTGTATCAAGGTGTTGCCAGCGATACCTTGTCCGCCTTGATTTGGCGAAATTGAGGTAACCACAGCATCACCAATGGCTATACTGGCAGTGCTGTTTACAGATAATATTGAAGTTCCTGTGGCAGCATTCTGACTTAACTGTGTGCTAAATGTAGCAGTATTATCAAAAATAATACCGGTACTTGGTGCGATTTGAGCAAAACTTGGTTGTCCCGAACCCAACAAACTGCCACCGGGTACACTGCCTGCCAGTGTATACCATGTGATGTTGTTTACATTGCTGGGATAGTTACTGGGATTGAGTACTCCTTCAATTACAATAGCCTGGTTACCTGTTGCGCCGCCACCAGCAGTATTTTCAATGGCTGCTAGCAACAACTGACTTCGATTGATCAAGTCTCTGACTCCAAGATCGCCTACTACCGCATTACTGACGCTGGGTGCCAGTCGAATCGCAAACGCTGTGGCCTTTCTGGTACTGACTGTGATGTTAGGAGCCTGATAGTTGAAAATATAGCCACGGTCTTGATCAAATCCACCATCGGTCAAGAAAGCACTTCCCCAGTGACTGATAGTGGGCGTAGCAAATTGACTGGCCAATATTACCCCAGTGCCAGCAGTGTGTACGGCCGCAGTACTGGTGGATGTATAATTTTGTACACTGCCAGCCACCCACGGTGTTAGTGCAGCTGTTCTTGTCAAGCCATTTAGTGTATTTGTAGCAGTAGTTTTGCTGGTATATCTGATCAATTCATTATCTACATACACAGTTCCCGAATCTGGAAAAAATGCTACATTGGTCAATGTCATGGCTGTTAGAAAACTGTTTCCAAGAGTTTGAGACAGTGTGTCTTTTGCGCCTTCATTTATTACTTCGTAACGAACAGGTTGATTGCCAGAACGCATGTAGGCTTCTGTATTAACATTACCGTTTTTCATACGATGGACCACGATATAACTTCCATCTGGTCCACGCAACATCCATTCGATAAATCCAGCGCCGTACCAGGTCCATTGTAACCCAATCATCTGTAATTTATAAGGCAGTAGATTATATCCGCTTGGATTGAATGCGCTGTTGGTACCGTCGCAACGATCCATGTTCCATTGAGTTTGTGGCACCAGTAGGTCTTGTGTTTTTACCATTTTAGCACTAGTAGTACCAGTGCTACCTCTATAGTCTGGATTTACAAACATGGATGTCGCACTGGAAATTGCTGTGACTGTATGGCTCATACCTTTGATAACCACGCGATCGCCTGCTGCCAACTGATTGGCAAATTGACTATTATTACCTGTGACCAAGTTATTGTCAGGGGAGACATTTACTGTGCCTGCCAATTGCAATGTACTTGATCTTAGGCCAACAGCCATTTGTATTCCATCATACTGCCAAAATATACCATTTTGATCATCGTACGTTCCGGCTCTGATAGTGGCGCCGTGCCAATTTACGTGATAAAGATAACTGTTGACTCCAAATACCGCTGTAGTAGTGCTTAATGCAGTCGTAGCAGTAACAGTAATTGTTCGCTCATCTATTATACCGGTCACAACAAAATTTCCATTATATCCGCTGCTGGTGAAATTATTCAATCCAACAACAGCACCTGCTTGAAGTCCGTGGTCTAAATCATCTGTGATAATGGTAATAACAGATCCTGTATTCGTACCAGTAGCTACAGCACTACGGATATTATAATTAGGAGCAAATAAGGCTGCAGTATTATAGTTAATGGCCTTACCAGATTGATAACGAATATATTTCTTGCTCATACGCACTGCTTGAGAACCGTAACTGGGTCCACCGGCTCCTAGACTCACACCGCCGTCAAACGGTCTATGCTGATAAAAACTGTCAGCTCTAGAATATATTATACCAGTTGGACTGCCAGTGATTGTACCAATATCTCTGGCATAATAGGTAAGTTGATTAGGATTTGGCACAGTCTGGACATAAAAAGGACCCTGTGTCAAGGTATGATTATTGACACCGTTATCGCTGTTGACTACGGCGTAAATTCCAGAACCTGGTAGTAGTCCGTGATTATTATTAAAAGTCACAGTCACAGTACCAGTGGATGTTACTCCACTACCTGCTGTAGTAAAACTTGCAGATCCAATAGCAGCTCCTGTGTAAAATCCGCCCTTACGCACAATGGTATAAGAAGTTAATATGCTTTGACCATTGCTGGTTCCTACTTGATTCCTAGCATAATAATTGAATGTATAAGGATCTGTGACGGTATTGATCACAAAAGAGCCTTGTGCTCTATCTGCTCCTGAGATACTGGTATCTAGGTTTTGTATAGTGATAGCAGTTCCAGTTGACAATTGATGTGGATTTTGTGTGACCACTGTTATCAAACTTTCAATTCCAGAACGACTGCCGCCGCCACTGGCATTTGTAGTCATGCCTGTTACTGTTAAATCTGTGCCCGGTATTTCATAAATGCCAGGATAACTTCTTAATGTGCTAACAGTTTGCCATTTAGTTGGCTGTAGTCCGTATTCAAAGTCAGCATCCAACATGCTCTGCGGTGTGGCCATACGAGTACGTTCAAAAGCATCGGTTCCCATGGGCCAAGGACGAGTGATGGTTTCAGCTCGTTCAACAAATATCTGTAGAGAATCCCCGCTGCTGTAGGCTGTGGTATCAATTGCCAATCTAATGGTTGTTGTACCGTCGCTGCTGTGTAGAGCTTGGGGAAAATTGGTACTGTTAGCACGATTAAATGTTACGCTGGTTCCAATAAACGCAGAATCAGCAAAATTATAAAGAAAAACATTACGAGTTACATTGGTGATCAGTGTAATTTGTTCCAACGCCCAGCGACCCATTATTTCCACGGTGCCGTTGTTGGCGGTTCCTGTGGTAAATGCGTATGATCTTATCTGTTGTTTTGCCATTTTATTCTTATCCTTAGTTACTACTTAATTATCCATTATTAACCTAGAGCCACACTCATTGCGATACTGAATGCTTTTATGTTATTGATGCCTGTGCTGCTTACTCCGGCTATAAATCTAATAACATCGCCTGCTCTTCTGGCATCATTTAATACAAATGTGGTTCCATTTGATGCGGTAAAATCTCCATTTCCTAGTGCAACACCGTTGGCAAATATCTGCACTGTGCCCACTGTGTATGGACTGCTAGGAGTAAATGTGGTTTGTCCACCGGTAGCAATAAACTCCTGTATGGTAGTTGGTATTACCTGTGAACCGTTGTTGACAAATAAGTTGCCGCCAACATAGGTATTACCTTGGATGCCAGCTCCTCCTGCTACACGTAATGCTCCGGTATTGGTACTATTACTCGGAGTAGTTCCAGTTATTACCAACGTAGAAAATGTTGCTGTGCTACTACCGCTAAATGTCAAGTTTCCAGCAACATCTATATTGCCACCAACATATAAACTACCACCAATCCCGGCGCCGCCTGTTAATTGTAAAGCACCTGTGGTGGTCGAGGTTGCTACTATAGTGGCAGTAGATATAAAATATTGTGAACCAACAATAAATGCTCCGCTGATAACACCAGTTCCGCCTTGTGTTACAAAACTACTGGCATATACCGCACCACCAACTCCGATACCACCAGCGACAACCAATGCGCCTGTTGTTGTAGATACAGCACTGGCAGTATTGGTGCTGGTCAAAACAGATACCACGCTACCGGATATGTTAACATTTCCACTAGCTGAAATATTTTGAGAAGTTAATTGATAAACACCAGTTATGGATCCATTACCACCAACGGTACTGATAGTGGTAGCAGTCACAGTACCGCCAACATAAACTCCACCGCCGACTCCAACGCCGCCTTGTACTACTAGAGCACCGGTGTTGGTACTAGTGGTTCCGGTTTGAGTATTAATATATACTATGTTTGAAACATTGCCGCCGTTAAATGTGGCAGAACCAGTGGCAACCAGGGCACCATTTGAATAAATGTTACCGGCATATATAGTACCGCCAACTCCAACACCACCTGTTACAATCAAAGCACCAGTAGTGGTTGATGTAGATGTGGCAGTACTTGCGATTGTTAGTACACTGGTTCCTGGATTGTAAGTTAGTTTAGATCCGGCATCTGATAATACACCCAACTGCCCTGAGGTAGTTGAAACAAAAGTTATATAATAGCTGGCATTATTGCTAGCAGTTGATACAACTATGTTAGTTGCAGTATTGGCAAAACTAGATGTGGTAGCTGTGCCTACAGCAAAGTTGCCAATAGTGGCAGTGGTAATTATCTGTGCGCCAGCAACATATGATGTATTAGCCACATATAAAGCACCGCCAATGCCAACTCCACCTTTGACTGTTAATGCGCCTGTGGTTGTAGAAGTTGACACGGTACTACTGGTAATAACAACTGTTTGGAATGTACCGGTAGTTGCAGTGAAATCAGTAAAACTAGAACTGGCAGTTAGATTAATTGATCCGCCAACATTGATGTTTCCTCCGATCCAAAGATCGCCACCGACTCCAACACCACCTCTTACTATCAAGGCACCTGTGGCAGTTGATGTAGATGTAGCAGTACTGGTTATTGTGGCAGTAGAAGCCGAGATGAATCCAGCACCGGTTATATAGCCACTAGTGCCTCCGGTTACAATAGTAGTAGCAGTTATTGTTCCGCCAACAAATAATCCACCTGCGATGCCAACACCACCTGCCACTTGTAGAGCACCTGTGTTGGTTGATATTGTACCAGTAGTATTAGTAATAACAAATGTGCTGGTTGTACCGGTATTAGCTGCTGCCGCTGACGCATAAAGTCCAATAGTAGCAGTGGTAATGATTTGAGCGCCAGCAACATATGAAGTAGATGCTACATATAAATTACCACCAATACCAACACCACCTGTTACTATCAGTGCTCCTGTGGTAGTTGAAGTAGCGGTAGAAATGCTAGTTATTGTGGCAGTGGATGCTGAAATAAATCCAGCACCGGTTATGTAACCGCTAGTTCCACCTGTTACGATACTGGTAGCAGTTATTGTTCCACCAACAAATAATCCGCCACCGATTCCAACTCCGCCTGCGACAATTAAAGCACCTGTGGTAGTACTGGTTGTAGATGTTGTACTAGTTATTGTTGCAGTAGAAGCTGAAATAAATCCAAGCCCGGTAATAAATCCACTTCCGGCAACACCGTTTGTGATAAATCCGGTAGCAGTTACTACACCGCCAACAAATAATCCACCACCTACTCCGACACCACCTGCTACTTGTAGGGCACCTGTGGTAGTTGAGGTAGAACTAGCTGTATTAGAAATAACAAATGTGCTGGTTGTACCGGTATTAGCTGCTGCCGCTGCAAAGTAGAGTCCAATGGTAGCAGTGGTAATAATTTGGGCACCGGCCACATATGAAGTAGATGCTACATATAAATTACCACCTACTCCAACTCCACCTTTGACTGTTAATGCGCCTGTGGTTGTAGAAGTTGACACGGTACTACTGGTAATAACAACTGTTTGGAATGTGCCGGTAGTCGCGGTAAAATCAGTAAAACTAGAACTGGCAGTTAGATTAATTGATCCGTTAACATTGATGTTTCCGCCAATCCAAAGATCGCCACCAACTCCAATTCCACCTCTTACTATCAAGGCACCTGTGGCAGTTGATGTAGATGTAGCAGTACTGGTTATTGTGGCAGTAGAAGCCGAAATAAATCCAGCACCAGTAATAAAACCGGATCCGGCTGCGCCGCTTGTTATGAAACTGGTAGCAGTTACCACGCCGCCAACAACTACACCGCCACCTACTCCAACTCCGCCCGAAACAATTAAAGCACCTGTTGTGGTACTAGTTGTACCGGCTGTATTAGAAATAACAAATGTGCCGGTTGTACCGGTACTAACGGCCGATGCTGCCGCAGCAAAGTTACCAATAGTAGCAGTGGTAATAATTTGAGCACCAGCCACATATGATGTGTTGGCCACATATAATGCTCCACCGATGCCAACCCCTCCGACAACAATCAGGGCACCTGTAGTAGTCGATGTACTAGTAGCAGTACTGGTTATAGTGGCTGTGGAAGCCGAAATAAATCCAGCACCAGTAATAAAACCAGATCCGGCTGCGCCGCTTGTTATGAAACTGGTAGCAGTTACTACGCCGCCTACAACTACACCGCCACCTACTCCAACTCCGCCTGCCACTTGTAGGGCACCTGTTGTGGTACTGGTTGTACCAGCTGTATTAGAAATAACGAATGTGCCGGTTGTACCGGTACTGACGGCCGCAGCAAAGTTACCAATGGTAGCAGTGGTAATAATTTGAGCACCAGCCACATATGATGTGTTGGCCACATACAATGCTCCGCCTATGCCAACCCCGCCGGCCACTATCAATGCGCCAGTGGCAGTTGATGTAGATGTAGCAGTACTGGTTATTGTAGCAGTAGAAGCCGAAATAAATCCAAGTCCTGTTATAAAACCGGTTCCGGCAACACCACTTGTTACAAAACCAGTAGCAGTCACCACACCGCCGACAACTACACCGCCACCTACTCCAACTCCGCCTGCCACTTGTAGAGCACCTGTTGTGGTACTGGTTGTACCAGCTGTATTAGAATGAATGGCTATATTGGTAAATGTACTTACACCGCCAACATATAAGGCACCACCAATACCAACACCACCCACAACCTGTAGAGCACCTGTATTTGTTGATACAGAGCTAGTTGTATTAGTAACTGTGGTAATACCCGACGATACAGTACCGCCGTTAAATGTGGCAGAACCAGTGGCAACCAGGGCACCATTTGAATAGATATTGCCGGCATATATAGCACCGCCAACTCCAACACCACCTGTTACAATCAAAGCACCTGTAGTGGTTGATGTAGATATAGCAGTACTTGCGATTGTCAGTACGCTAGTACCTGGATTGTAAGTTAATTTAGATCCAGCATCTGATAATACGCCCAACTGCCCTGAGGTAGTCGAAACAAAAGTCACATAGTAACTGGCATTATTGCTGGCAGTTGATACAACTATGTTAGTTGCAGTATTGGCAAAACTAGATGTAGTAGCAGTAGCCGAAGCAAAAAGACCAATAGTAGCAGTGGTAATTATCTGTGCGCCAGCAACATATGAAGTAGATGCTACATATAAATTACCGCCAACTCCAACTCCACCGGCAACAATCAGGGCACCTGTGGCAGTTGATGTAGATGTAGCAGTACTGGTTATTGTGGCAGTAGAAGCCGAAATAAATCCAGCACCTGTGATAAATCCAGATCCGGCTGCGCCGCTTGTTATGAAACTGGTAGCAGTTACTACGCCGCCTACAACTACACCGCCACCTACTCCAACTCCGCCTGCCACTTGTAGGGCACCTGTTGTGGTACTGGTTGTACCAG
>Ga0209084_1000911_pt1 | contig 26358 bp, 23 predicted proteins | sample C_130820_MF_Meta_FD_187309 | JGI IMG/M metagenome (GOLD analysis project Ga0209084, IMG submission 187309) | Freshwater microbial communities from Lake Croche, Canada to study carbon cycling - C_130820_MF_MetaG (SPAdes) (version 2) | ecosystem: Environmental > Aquatic > Freshwater > Lake...
TGGCATTCGAGTCGTCGGACTTGACGCCGACGGTGACACCACGATTGATGAATTCGACGCCGCCGAGCCGATGGTGTTGGTCGTCGGTTCGGAGGGCAAAGGTCTGTCGCGGCTGGTGCGCCAGAATTGCGATGCGGTGGTGTCGATTCCGATGGCCGGTCCGACGGAGTCGCTCAATGCCTCCGTTGCCGCCGGTGTGGTCCTGGCCGAGATCGCGCGTCAGCGCAGACGTTAGCGTCTGTCAGCCTGGTGGCTGCGACCGGTTGAATGTGTAGTCATCGCCGAAGCAGGTCAGTATCCAGGAGTAAATCTCCGCCTCATAGTGGAGTTGGGAATAGCGTCCGACCGGTCCCGCATGGGCGCCCGAACCGGTCTCTGCGCGAAAGAGAATTGTGCGCCGCGATACCGGCGACGTGGGATCCACGCCTATGCCGCGGTCCGGATCGCCTGCTCGAAGCGTCGCGACCCACTTCGCCGGCTCCCGGACCAGAACCCTGGTGTCGTGCACGGCACCGGTGACGAGCAGCGGCGGCCGCGCCTGGGCCGCGGGCGGATTGTCGACCGGTGAATACGACATCAACACGGCGTAGTCATCAGGGTCGGCGGGGTTACCCCATTCCTCCCATTCCGGAATGGTCAGCGGCAGTGATGGATTCAGCATCGACGTAACCACGTCGACGAAGGGCACTTCCGCGACCACACCTGCGAAACGTTCGGGTCGCCGGGAGTACAGCGCACCCTGCAGTAAGCCACCCGCGGACAATCCGCGGGTCACGATCCTGGTGCCGTCAATGAGGCCTTCGGCCAGGAAGTCGGCGACAGCGGCCTGATCATCGAAGGTATTGGGCTTGGTCCGTAGATGTCCGTCGAGCCACCAGCGCCGGCCCATCTCGCCACCACCGCGGGGCTGGCCGAATGCGCACACCACGCCACGTTCGAGCAGCGAGGGCAGTGAACGCCACCAGTCGTAGCCGAAGTCGGGGTCGGTGCACACTTCGTAGGAGCCGTAGCCGTAAAGGAACAGTGGTGCGGCACCGTCGAGTTCGACACCATGCCGTCGCACGACGATGACGGGCACCTGGGTTCCGTCTGGCGCGGGGGCCAGATGCCGTTCCTGGGTGTACGCATCCACGTTTAGCCCGACGATCTGGTCTACATGGCGGAGGCTGCGTGAACCTGACGCGATATCGATGTCCTCGTGCCGAGTGGGCTTGATGAACGATTGCTGGACAACGGTCACGAAGTCGGTATCGAATACCTCGTTGCGACCCAGTGTCACGAGCCCGCCGGGAACGTCCGGCCAGATGTCGTAAGGCGCCGCGTTGTACGGCCGAACGGTCACCATGCCGACCCCATCGCGTCTGGCTGAAATGACGACCGCCAAACCGAAGGCGTCGACGCGGTGGACGCGCGTCACCGGATCTTCGGACACATAGTCGCTCCAGTCGCCCGGTGCGTCGGCCGGTGCTGTGGCAATCCGGAAGGATTCGGCATCGAGGTTGGTGACGATGAGGAATCGATCGCCCTCGGGTCCGGGCGCGTGTTCCACGAGGTACTCGATGAGATGTTCGCGCGGCCGGACCAGTATGGGTGCGGCGGTGTGGTTTGCGGTCGATAGCAGATGAACCTCGGAGGTGTTACGCGACCACGCGGTGATCACGAACCACGCCCCTGAGCGGGTGACCTCAAGGCGGACATCGAACCGCTCGTCGGGCTCTGTGAAGACCAGTCTGTCTGCCGCGGGGTCGGTGCCCAGTAGGTGCGCCCATACCTGGTGTGGTCGATTGACGGAGTCGGTGCGAAGGTATAGATACGTTGTCCCGTCGGCGCTCCAGCCGCCAGCGGGGATGGTCGCCTCGATCACTTCGGGGAGGTCGGTTCCCGTGCGCAGATCCCGGAACCCCAGGCGATACCGTTCGTCGCCGACCACGTCGTACGACCAGGCCAGCACTGTCCCGTCCGGACTGGCGTGGAGCTCGCCGGGGTGGAACTCGGCCCCGGTATGGGCCTCGGCGATCGCTTGCAGGTCGATCACCGTCTCGTCTGGGTCGTCTCCGTCTGGGTCGTCTCCGTCTGGGCCGACCTTGACGCGCCGAACCAGGGCGGGGAACTCGGCGCCGGCCTCGTGCACGCTTCGATAGATAAAGGCTCCGGCCTGCCACGGCGCCGACTCGGAGCGGTCCGGTACCCGCGCGGTCATCTCAGCAGCCAGCACCGCGCGCAGTTTGCCCAGTGGTGCCGTGCGGGCTTCGTAATAGGCGCGCTCGGCATCGAGAAGTCCGATCAACTCCTCAGTCGGCTCGGCGATCCAGCCGTACGGTGCGCGCGCGTCTTGTCCGATACGCGCCGCGGGCGGCTCGGATATGGAGCCGATATCGGGTGCCACGCAACCTCCGCAGGGACTCGAAGGCGAGCCAGGTTTAAACAATACTGCGACGGACCTGGGCTATCCCACTCAAGTCGGCGGATTAGGCCAGAACGCCGGACTGGGTCCGAAAATGCTGCCATGGTGGGGTGATCCGTCAGTCAAGTGAATAGCCGTACCCGCCACCGAAAGGGGCCGTGATGGCATATCGACCCGCACGCCTGGTCGCCGTGATCCTGTTTGTTCTCGGGCTGCTACTGCCCGCCGGGGTACCCGCCGGGGCCGAGCCGGCCCCTGACAAATCGGTGTTCACCGTGGGAGTGACCCAGGACGTCGACTCCCTGAACCCGTTCGTCGGCGTCACCGCCGCCGCCTACGAGATCTTCCAGATGGTCTATCCGACTCTGACCGAGTACGGGGCCAAGGATTTCAGCATCCAGCCCGGCCTGGCGGAGTCGTGGACGGAGTCCCCGGACAAGACGTTCTGGACCTACAAGATCAGGCCCGGGCTGAAATGGAGTGATGGCGTCCCGTTGACGGCCAAGGATGCCGCGTACACCTTCGACCGGATCATCAATGGCACGTTCGAGAAGGTCAATTACGGCAACTACGTCGGCAATATCACCAAGGCCGAGGCGCCGGATGACACCACGCTGATCCTCCGGGTCGACAAGCCCTCACCGATCATGGAGAAACTCGCGGTCTACATCCTGCCCGAGCACATCTACTCCACGATCGACGAGACTGCCATCCAGAGTTTCAAAGACGAGCCGACGGACGGCAAGCCCATCGTCGGCGCCGGTCCGTATCTGACCGCGGAGCGCCAAGTTGGACAGTTCACCCGGATGGTCGCCAATCCCAACTTCTATCGCGGCAAGCCCGCCGTCGACGAGGTCGTCTTCAAGTTCTACGCCAACCCCGATGCGCTCGGTCAGGCGCTACGAAAGGGTGAGATTGACTACGCCGACAGCCTGGAGTCGAATGTCTTCGATTCGCTGGCTGATGTACCGAACATCAAACGCCTGTCGGCGGTCTACTCCGGTTTCAACGAGTTGGCCTTCAACACCGGTGCCGCCACGATAGACAACAAGCCGATCGGGGACGGCAATCCACTGCTCAAGGACAAGCGCCTGCGCGAGGCCATCGGCTGGGCGATCGATCGCAAGGCCCTCGTCGAGAAGGTGTTGGGTGGACACGGCAGCGTCGGCTCAACGCTGATCCCACCGATGTACGCGGATTGGCACCTCGCGCCACCCAATGAGGTCAGCTATGACCCGGACAAGGCCCGATCACTGTTGGACGCTGCCGGATACCCGTTGGGCCCGAATGGCATCCGCCAGGATGCGACCGGTGCGCCACTGAAGTTCCGACTATTCGGCCGATCCGATAAGGCGGCGTCGAAGAAAGCCGTCGAGTTCATCAAGAACTACCTCGCCGATATCGGCGTTGAGACAACCGTGACGCTGATCGCCGAGGACGCCCTGACCGAGAAGATCGGCCAGGGCGAGTACGACATGTTCGAGTGGGGCTGGGTCGTCGAACCTGACCCCGGTTACCAACTGTCCACCTTCACCTGTGACAAAAGATCCTACGAAGACGGCGGCAGCATAGTGGCCAACCTCTCCGACTCGTTCTACTGCAATCCGGAGTACGACGCCCTTTTTACCGCACAAAGCACCGAGACCAATCCCGCTAAGCGCATCGAGATCGTCAAGCAGATGCAGCAGATCCTCTACGACGACTGGCCCTACGCCATCACCTACTACTACGACAACCTGGTCGCCTATCGCAGCGACAGGTTCGAGGGCTTCGTACCGCAGCCTGCGCCGGACGGGTCGTATCTCTTCCAGTACGGAACCTGGACCTACGAAAATCTCAAGCCCGTGCAGGCCGCAGACTCAGGACAGGCCGGTAGCGGCCCGTCGCCGGCCATGATCGGCGGAATCGTGGCTGCCGTGGCGGTTCTCGGCGGTTTGACGCTGTTGTTGCTGCGACGGCGTCGCACCGCGGGAGCCGACGACCGCGAGTGATACCGGCATGTCGCTGATCAGCGGACCGGACACCGCATCTCGCTCGTCGGTGCCCGGCCGCAGGGTAGTCCTGGCACCGGGCGTTCGGTACGGGTTGTCTCGGCTGCTAGCGGCGGCCGGAACTTTCATCTTCGTGATCCTCTTCAACTTCTTTTTGTTTCGACTGCTGCCCGGCGATCCCATCTCGCTCTACACCCGCGGGCGTGATGTGGATCCCGAGATCAAACGGCAGTTGCAGGCCAGGTTCAACGCCCCGATCGGCGAGCAGTTCTTGGCATACATCAAGAACCCCTTCGTGCCCGAGTTGCCGTCGCAGCGATTCAGCGCCCCGGTGTGGGATGTCATCGGACCGCGGATCTGGCCCACCCTGCTGCTTGTCGGCACGGCAACGGTACTGGCCACCGTCTTCGGTGTCTGGCTCGGTATTCGCAGCGCCTGGAAGCGCGGTCAGCGTTTCGACAAGATTGCCACCACAGTCACCCTGGTTCTCTATTCCATGCCGGAGTTCTGGTTCGGGATGATCCTGCTGATCGTCTTCTCGGTCGGTGTGTTCGGCATCCCCGGGATCTTTCCGGTCGGCGGACTGTCCACCCCGGGCGTCAACATCGGCACTCTCGCCGGTATGGCCGATGTCGCATGGCATCTCGCCCTGCCGATCTTCACCCTGACCGTTATCTACCTCGCCGAGTATTCCCTCGTCATGCGTGCCTCACTGATCGACGAGATGGGCGCGGACTATCTTCGGACCGCGCGGGCCAAGGGCCTGCGGGAGGCCGACGTCCGGCGCCGTCATGCGGTACCCAACGCGTTGCTGCCGACGACGACACTGATTTTCCTCAACCTCGGCTTCGTCGTCGGCGGAGCCATCACCATCGAGTATGTATTCTCGGTCGCCGGGCTTGGTTCGCTGACCGTGCTGGCCCTGCGCGGGCCGGACATACCGCTGCTGCAGACGCTGTTCCTGTTGTTCTCGGCGGCTGTGATCGTCGCGAACCTCGTCGCCGACCTGTTGTATGCCCGGCTTGATCCGCGGGTGCGGACATGACCTCGGTCTCGACTCGGTCGATCGTGTGGGCGCGCCGGCGCCGATCTTGGAAACAACTGGCGGAGCAGTTCCGGCGGTCACCCACCGGGATGGTGGGTTTGGCGATCTTCGTCACGTTCGCCGCCCTCGCGCTCGCCGCGCCACTGCTGTTCGACGCGTCCCAACTGGATGTCACCAAGGCGACCGGCGGGGTCTACGAATCACCGACGGCTCGGTACTGGCTCGGCACCGACGACGCCGGCCGCAATGTCTTGGCTATGGTCGTATGGGGTGCCCGCATCTCGCTGCTGGTGGGTTTGTGCGCCACCGTCTTGTCGATGTTCATCGGCACCGCTGTCGGCATCGCGTCTGGCCACTTCCGTGGTCTGATCGGCGGAGTACTCGATCGCCTGATCGACTGGTTCCTGGTCATCCCTTTTCTGCCGCTTGCCATCGTGCTGGCCACCGTGCTCGGCAAGAGCCTGCTCAACATCATCATCGTGATCGGGGTGACCTCGTGGCCGGCCACCGCCCGACTGATCCGCGCCCAAACGCTGTCAGTGGAGGGTCGGCCCTACCTTGAACGGGCGAAGGCACTGGGTGCGGGCGACCTGCATCAGATGACGCGTCACGTGCTGCCCAATGTCATGCCACTCGTGCTGGCGAACACCACGCTGGCGGTGTCGATCTCCATTCTGTCGGAAACAACGCTGTCCTTTCTGGGCCTGGGCGATCCGACGGCGGTGTCCTGGGGGACCATCCTCGACGATGCGTTCTCCACCGGGGCGATCTCGGCGGGCGCGTGGTGGTATTTGGCAGCACCGGGTGCCTGCGTCGTCCTCGTCGTACTGGCCTTCAACCTCGTCGGGCGAGCACTCGAGGACATCCTTGATCCGCGTGAGGGCCCGCAATGACGCTGCTGGAGTTCGACGATGTCAGCATCACCTACCAGTCCGCGCAGGGTCCGGTCCCGGCAGTGCGTAACGTGTCGCTGAGCCTTCCATTGGGGCAAACCCTCGGCATTGCCGGTGAATCCGGCTGCGGTAAAACGACATTGGCCGATTCGGTGCTGCGGTTACTACCGAAGAACGCACAGGTGAGCGGTCACATCAGGCTCGACGGAGAAGATGTGATGGCCATGTCGTTCGGTCAGTTGCGCGCCGCCCGTTGGGCGAAAGCCGCGGTGGTCTTCCAGGGTGCGATGCATGCGCTGAACCCCGTGCAGCGGATCGCAACGCAACTTGCCGAGCCAATCCTGCTGCACGAGGATGTCGGCGGTCAGGCAGCGCGAGTGCGCGTGGGTGAATTGTTGGAGCAGGTGGGCCTGCCGGCCAGTAGAGCCGGCGACTACCCGCACCAGCTATCCGGCGGGCAGAAGCAACGGGTCATGATTGCCATGGCCCTGGCCTGCCGGCCCAGCCTGTTGATCGCCGACGAACCCACGACCGCGCTAGACGTGATGGTCCAGGCGCAGGTTCTGGACCTGCTGTCGTCGTTGGTCAAGCAGTTCGGCCTGGGCGTGGTGTTGATCAGTCATGATCTGTCCGTTCTGGCCGGTGCCTGCGATCGGGTCGCGGTGATGTATGCCGGCCGGATCGTTGAGGAAGGCGCCGCCGGCGACGTGTTCGCCAAGCCGCTGCATCCGTATGCGAAGGCGCTGGCCAGCGCATTTCCCCGGATCGGCGATCAAGCGTTCCGGTATGCCCCCGCTGGTTTGCCCGGTGACCCGCCGTTTCCCGGTGACCTTCCGCCGGGTTGTCCGTTGCACCCGCGTTGCCCGATAGCCATCGACGCATGCTCGACGGTCGAGCCGCTGCTGACCAGACACGGTGACCGCGGAGCCGCCTGCCACCGTGCCGGTGAGGTGCTGGTGTGACGGCCACCTACGGCGCCGATACGCCGGCGCTTGAGGCGCGTGAGCTGGAAGTCGAGTTCCGTACCCGCAGCGGTGACATCGCACGTGCCGTTGACGGCGTCAACCTAGCGGTCCATCGGGGTGAGATTCTCGCGTTGGTTGGCGAAAGCGGTTGTGGCAAAACCACATTGGCGCGGACAATCCTCGGCCTACAAAAGCCTGCTGCGGGCGCGGTGTATGTCGGCGGAGAGAAGCTCTCCTACCGGGCTCGCGACCTGAAGGCCTACCGCCGGAGAGCACAGCTGATCCTGCAGGATCCATCCGGTGCGCTGAACCCGAGACACACCGTGTACGAGGCCGTGGCCGAGGGCTTGCGGGTGCATGGTCTGCACGAGGGTGAAGAGGCCAAGGTGGCTGACGCCCTCTCTCGGGCGGGGCTGCGTCCTCCCGAGAGGTTCTATCTGAGATACCCGCACGAGCTTTCCGGTGGACAGCGCCAGCGGGTGGTGATCGCCGGTGCGTTGGTGCTCGACCCGGAGATCATTGTCGCCGACGAGCCGGTGTCCAGCCTCGATGCGTCGGTGCGAGGGGAGATCCTGGCGTTGCTGTTGCGCCTGCGCGATGAACTCGGGTTGACATTGCTCGTTGTCACCCATGACCTCGGGCTGGCGTGGAATATCGCCGACCGGGTGGCGGTGATGTACCTCGGCCGCATCATCGAGATTGGCCCCACCGAGGAGATCCTGGCCGCGCCGCAACATCCCTATACCGCGGCGCTGCTCTCGGTGGTGCCGGAGGTGGCGCGCCTTGAGCCGATCGTGCTGACCGGTGAGACGCCCGACCCCACCCGGATCCCCGCCGGTTGCCGGTTCCACACCCGGTGTCCCGCACTCGCCGACGGGACGGCCGCCGCCGCTGGTGTCGATCAGCAATGCCGGACCGTCGAGTTGCCCATGATCGCGATCGATGGGCTCGGAGCCGGCCACACCGCTGCCTGCCATCTTGTCGAGGCCAATGCACACCGATAGCGTCGGGCTGCGCGATACTGAGTGTGCTGAAACACAGGAGGTGGTGTGGTGTCGGGCATATCGGGGCGGGCACTGCAACCTGCCCTGGATCGGCACCATTACGTCGATGCGGTGTCCTTCGAGCGCGAGTCCGAGATGCTGCGCCGCGAGTGGACCTGCATCGGAAGACTTGACGAACTCGGCCTTGCTAAATCCGGCCGGGTGCTCCCGCAGCGCCGCGCCGTCGTCGATTTTTTCAACGAGTCGATCATCATCACCGCCGACGACGCCGGATCGCTGCACGCGTTCGCCAATGTGTGTCGGCACCGCGGTTCCCAACTGGTGCCGGTCGAGTCGGCTGAATCTCCCGCCGCCTGTGATGCCAAATCACTGCGCTGCCCGTATCACTCGTGGACCTATGGACTCGACGGCCACCTGCTGCATGCGCCGCATACCGACGATGTTGACGTCGACAATTCGGCCTTCCGGCTGAACGCACTGCGCGCCGGGGCCTGGGGTGGATTCCTCTGGCTCACCGAAGATCTGGCGGCACCGGCGGTCGTCGAAGCATTGTCGCCGGTGCCGGACCGGGTCCGGCGTTACCCACTGGACACACTGGTGGTGGGCAAACGCCTGGAGTATTCGGTCGCGGCGAACTGGAAGGTGCTCGCCGAGAACTACAACGAGTGTTACCACTGCGGCCCGGTGCACCCGGAACTGTCCCGACTGGTGCCCGCGTTCGCCGGTGGTGGCGCCGGGCTCGAGTGGGAGGACGGCGTCCCGCATCGCGACGGCGCCTGGACGTTCACACTGTCCGGTACCAGTGACCGCGCCCCGTTCCCAGATCTCGATGATGCCGAACGGGTAAGACACAAAGGCGAACTGGTCTATCCGAACCTACTGCTGTCACTTGCCGCCGAACATGTAGCCGCGTTTATCCTGCGACCCACCGCGGTTGATCGCACCGAGGTCACCTGCGAGCTGCTCTTCGCCGCTGACGAAATCACGAAGCCGGGATTTGACCCGAGTGACGCCGCCGAGCTCTGGGATCTGGTCAACCGTCAAGACTGGGCGATCTGCGAATCTGTGCAGCGTGGAATGACCTCGCGGTACTACTCTCAGGGCTGGTTCGCGCCGATGGAGGACGCAGCCCTCGATATCCGGCGCTGGCTGCTGCCTCGGCTTGAGCCGCAGGGAGGTGACTACGGTGGGTAAGTCTTATGACAGTTCGACCTACGACCTGGCCGTCATTGGACTCGGCGGACTGGGAAGTTCCACCGCCTGGCATGCCGCCAGTCGTGGCTTGAGAGTCCTCGGCCTGGAGGCCTTCGGACTCGGTCACGAGCGTGGCGCTTCGCACGACACCTCGCGGATCATCCGGCACAGTTACCACACTCCGGAGTACGTGGCCCTGACCTTCGGTGCCTACGACGAGTGGGCTCGCCTGGAGAATGAAACCGGCCAGCAGTTCGTGACGATCACCGGTGGACTCGACCTGTACCCGCCGGATGCGCACATTCCGATGGATGACTACCTCTCGTCGATGGATTTCCACCGCATCGCCTATGACGTTCTGGATCCCGACACGGTGCGCGATCGCTGGCCGGCGTTCTCGCTACCGGACGGAACGACCGCCATCCATCAGGCGCGCACCGGCATCGTGCCCGCCGCTGCGGGCACTGCCGCGATGACGCGCCGCGCGCGCGAACTCGGCGCGACTATCCAGGACAACACCCGCGTCGAGGCGATCGTGCCCGGCCCCGACAGTGTCGAACTGGTCACCGCCGACGGCGTGGTCAGCGTGGGGCGGGTCGTCGTCACCGCCGACGCATGGACGGCCGGTCTGCTGGCACCACTCGGTGTGGACCTGCCGCTGACCGTGACCGAGGAGCAACTCACCTACTTCGCGCCGCCGCAACCCTCGAAGTTCAGTCCCGAGGTGTTCCCAGTGTGGATCTGGATGGACGAGCCGTCCTACTACGGATTCCCCACCTACGGTGAGGCGACCATCAAAGCCGCGCAGGACTGCGGCGGCCCCACCGTGACGGCGGACGCCCGAAGCGGCGCTCTCGATGAAGCTATGCTGCGGCGGCTCTCGACATTCATGCGCGGTGTATTCCCCGGTTCAGGTGATCCGATCCGGTCGAAGCGCTGCCTGTACACGTTGACGCCCGATCGCGACTTCGTCATTGATCGACTGCCTGAACATCCGAGCGTCACCGTCGGGCTGGGGGCGGGGCACGGGTTCAAGTTCGCGGCGCTGTTCGGACGCCTGCTCACCGATATGGCGATTGACGGCGCCAGCAGTTATGACCTGTCAGCCTTCCGGCTTGACCGCGCGGCGCTGACCGATCCGTCATATGCAGCCAACTGGATGGTCTGATCCGCTCAGCGGTTTATGCCACGATGAGAGCGTGGATTCCGCAGACATCAATCTGCTCAACTGGGACGAGCGCGCGCCCGCGCACGCCGCTTCACCCGGCTACCACGTTGACCGATTCGTCCAGGATCCGGCCTTCCTGAGTTACGTCGTACAGTTCGACGTTCCGCGGCTCGGTGACATCGCCGGGCTGCGCGGCGTTCACCTGCAATGCCACATCGGCACCGACACCATCTCGCTGGCCCGACTCGGCGCCCGGATGACCGGACTCGACTTCTCACCCGCCGCTCTGACCGAGGCGCGGCGGATAGCGGAACTGGCCGGGGCGGAGGTGGATTTCGTCCAGGCCGACGCTTACGACGCGGTGTCGGTCCTCGGCGCGAGCAGCTTCGATCTCGTCTACACCGGCATCGGTGCACTGTGCTGGCTGCCGGACATCCGCCGTTGGGCGCAAACCGTGTGCGGTCTGCTGCGGCCCGGCGGCCGACTGTTCATCAGGGAGGGCCATCCCATGCTGTGGAGTCTGGATGAAGAACGCGGCGACCAACTGCTTGTTGTCGACTACCCGTACTTTGAGACGCCCGAACCAGATGTCTTCGAGGATGCGGGCACCTACGTCGAGACCGATACCGTCTTCACGCATAACACCACTCACACCTGGAACCATGGGCTGGGAGAGATCATCACCGCGCTGCTCGATACCGGTATGGAGCTCACTGCGTTAGACGAGCATCGCAGCGTTCCGTGGGATGCGCTGCCCGGCACCATGATCTGTGATGCGCAGGGGGAGTGGCACCTGAACAACCGACCTGAGCGAGTGCCGTTGACGTACACCCTGCAGGCGCGCAAGCGCTGAATTCAGGCCAGGTCGCGGGCGAACCGTCGCTGCCAAGATCGCTCGCCGACGACACGCTCTCCCGACGTGCCGGTCTCGGTACAGGTCATCGTGATCGTGACGTTGAGATCGGTCTCATCGGCCTCGATGTGCGATCGTGACGCGACGACACAGTCGACAGGTGCACCCGATCCATCATCATCGAAATGCACGGCGAACGTGACATCGGATCGCGCCGATTGCGCGAACGTATCGGTTTGCACGCTGACTTCACCGAAGTAGTGCTCGCCCATGCGACCGAACGGGGTGTCGTAGGGGTCGCCGCCGTGATCGATCATGGCACCGGTCACCCGGGCCAAAACGTCGCGCCAGGTCCGCCAGGTGACCGAGGCCGGGTCCTCAGCGGCTTTCTCGTCACCGGGTGTGAAAACAGGCGCCGGATAGGGACTTGTCGTCGCGTCGTAGGTCGGCAGCACCAGTTCGCCGCCATGGATGGTGAGCGACACCGGCGCCGGCGGTGCGATGACGTTGGGCCAGTCTGCACCGGCCAATGCGAGCCGCAGCACGTGTCCCGACGCCCACTGCCAGGCGGTTGCCTCGATACCGACGTCGACGTTGTAAACCTCGCCGGGCACCAGCGGTGTGGCTGTCGCCATACCGCCGCGGCGGGTCAGGTTCAGGAAGCCACGGGACACCAGCGTGGAGGTGCCATCGGGTGCCACGTCGCACAGTCTCAATGCGACGCTGGCGATCGGCTCGGAAACGGAAATCCGCAGTCGCGCAAGCGGATAGCCGGCGATCTCCAGTCCGTCGGCCAGCGGCCAGTCCCACGTCAGCGCCCGGACATCGTCGGTGCGCTGATCATCGGGCTGGCCCCACGGCAGGTGTCCGCTGCACGACAGCCACGCGGTGAGTCCGATATCGGCGACCACGTTGTAGGGCGGCTTCGATGACAATGGCCAGGTCCGCTCGGCTGAACGTGGGGTCGGCCACTCGTCGGCCCGCCACACACCCGGCACGTGGTCGAGGTCGACGGCCGGACGGTGCGAGGCGCGCGCATACCAGCGCGCCGTCGGGGGCTCGGTGGCAGGACTGCGACCACGAAGCCAGCGGTCCCACCATGCGACCATCTCCGGAACCAGGTCGATGCGGGGTCCGGGAAGACACGATGAGGTCGCGGCATGCGGCCACGGCCCGGCAAGTAGTTCGGCATGCCGACCCGCCGCACGCAGCGCGGCGACCGTGCGAAACGAATTGTTCCGGTACCCGTCCGCCCAGCCGGCGACGAGGAGCACCGGACACTCGATGTCGTCGTAGGCGGGACGAATCGATCCGTGCTGCCAGTAGTCGTCGCGGCGGGTGTGCTCGAGCCACCCGACTAGCCACGGCTCGTGCTCGGCGATCCGCGCCGCCCACTCATCACGCCACCCGTCGCCCCACACCGCAGGTACCGGCGGCAGCGCATTCATCGGCGTGACGTAATGGCAGTAGTCCACCAGGTCCAACCAGCGCCGCGAACCACCGCACAGGTGGACGTCATCGGTGTAACGGTCATCCGAGGCGTAGATCGCGATGACGGCCTTCAACCCGGGTGCGCGCTCGGCCGCCATCTGGAGCGAGTTGAAGCCGCTGTAGGACGTTCCGTACATCCCGACGTTGCCGTCGCACCACTGCTGTGCGGCAATCCAGGCGATCACCTCGGCCAGATCGGTTTGTTCCTGTAACTGGTATTCGTCGATCGCACGCCCACCGCTGCTCCCGGTGCCGCGCACATCCAATCGCACCAGGGCGTAGTCGAACTCGTCGCGCAACCGGGTGTACTCGGGGCGATAGGAAGCCGTCAGATCATCTTTGCGGTACGGCAATGCCTCCAGGATGCACGGTTGCGGGCCACTGTCGGGCAGGTACAGCGTGACCGCAAGACGCACACCGTCCGACATCGGGATCCACTCGTCGCGCCTGCTGCCGGTCATGGTGTCACCAGTATCGGACGCACCCGGTCGAGCGGAAGGGCATCGATGGTTCGGCCGCCGACGCCGGAAGTCGTCGTCGCGGTGAATAGTGCGTCAATGACTGCCTCCTCGGTCGCGTCGACAGTGGCCTCGAAGTAGGGGTCCAGTCGGGTCCCGGACAACACGGTACGAGTGGTGCCTGCCGTTGATCGCTCCGCGCGCAATCCTGTTGCCAGGCCGAGGAATATCTCACCGGAGCCGTGATGGGCGGTGGATCCGGTCCGGGCCAGTCCGAGTCCCATCCGAGTCGCCAGGCGTGTGCAACCCGCGGCGTCGATGGGCGCATCGGTGATCACCACGCCGATGCACGAGCCGGCCGGCTTCGGTCCCAGATGCGCCGGCGGACCAAGGACGCGACCCACCGGTACACCGGCGATCGTCAGTCGTTCCCAGGAACCGAAGTTGGCCAGCACCAGCACCCCGAGGACATGGCCATCCGGTAGCAACCGCGATGCCGACCCGATGCCACCCTTCCACCCGTAGCAACACATTCCCGTGCCCGCGCCGATGGAGCCCAGGCCGACCTCGGTACTGCCGATAGAGCGTCGTGCGGCCGCCAGTGCCTCGGCGACATGGTCGTACTGCACGTGCATGCGACGGGCATCGTTGAGCCAGGAGTCATCGCATTCGCCGACGATCGGTATAACCCAGTCGTCGACTCCGATCTCCGGGTCTTCGTCGATCAGGAGCCGGCATGCCGCGTCATAGACCCGGCCTACCTGCATCGTCGATGTCAGGAATACCGGAGTCTCTATGAGGCCCCATTCCTGGACCTGGGATCGTCCGGTCAGTTCGCCGGCGCCGTTGAGTACCGCCACACCGGCAGGTACCGGGGATGCCCAGACACTTGCGCCCGGGTCGAGAACCGTGACGCCGGTGCGTGCGATGCCGGCCCCAGCCGGTGGGTCGACATCGTCGAAGATCACCGTGGCATGCCCGAGTCCGACGCCCGGCACATCCAGCACCGAGTTGGTGGGCCCCCGGGGGAGGGTGCCGATGACGACCGACCAATCCGCCAGCCGCACTCTTCCGCCCATGGCCGCATCGTGCCATGCTGCCCGGGTGGCGGGGCGGATTCCGGTAGTCGTCGACCCACGCTGCCGCGACCACGACCCGGCGGCGGAAATCTGGATCGGTATGACGACCGTGCCTGCCGAAGTCGCCGATCGCGTCACGATCATCGAGGCCGCGCTGCGTGAACTAGGGCACCCGATGATGCCCGCACGCGAATACGACGACGCCTGGCTGACGGCGGTGCACTCGACTGAGTTCCTCGACTACCTCGCCACCGTGTGGGACCGCTGGGTTGCCGGCGGCTACCCCGATCTCGGCGCTGAGCGGGTGGTCCCGTATCTATTCCCCAGTGCCGAACTGCGGCAGGGGCTTCCGCCCCGGATGCCGACGGTACTGCATGCCGAGGTCGGTGTGTACTGCTACGACACGATGACACTCATCGGCGCTGGAAGCTGGCGAGCGATCCGTGCCGCCAGCCATTCCGCGCGCACTGCCGTGGATCTCGTCGTGGAGGGCGCTCCCGGTGCCTATGCCCTGACGCGACCTCCGGGTCACCACGCAACGAGATCGGCCTACGGCGGATCGTGCTACCTCAACAACGCCGCCATCGCCGCACAGGCATTGCGTGAGGCCGACTTCGCGAATGTCGCTGTCATCGACATCGATGCCCATCACGGCAATGGAACCCAGGCGATCTTTTATGAGCGACCTGACGTGTTCACCGCCTCAGTGCACGTCGACCCCGGTGCCGGCTGGTTCCCGCACCATGTCGGCTTCGCCGACGAGACCGGCCGCGACGGCGGGCTCGGTAAGAATCTCAATCTGCCACTGGAACCCGGATCCGGTGACGCCGTGTGGCTCTCGGCCATCCAACGGGCCGCCGACGCTGCCGCCGACTTCGGTGCCGGCGCGTTGGTGATCGCGCTCGGTGTGGACGCCGCGATCGACGATCCCGAGAGCCCGCTGCAGGTAACCCTGCAGGGGTTTCATCGCGCCGGTGATGTCCTTGGGGCACTGCAACTTCCGACCGTGGTGGTGCAGGAGGGTGGATATCACCTGCCGACCCTGGGGCAGCTGGTGGGCGCAACCCTCGACGGACTTGGTGCGCACTGCGCTAGTTGAGCCCGAGCAGATCCCGGGATTGTTCGATGGTGGCCACCTCGCGGCCCAAAGTCTTCGACAGTCCGACAAGTTTGGTCACTAACGCATCGTTCGACGGAGCATGAACGCCCTTGGAGATGTAGGCGACGTCCTCAAGTCCGGTCCGCACACCATCGGCGCCCCGAAGCAGGCCAAGTCCCAGAATCCGGTCGTGCGGGCGCCCGACGCACGTCACCGTCCAGAACGCCTCGGGCGGTAGCGGGCGCAGCATGGCTTCCAGGGCTTCCGGCGAGGCGTCGATTCCGCCCGGCACGCCGAAGACCAGATTCACCCGCAGTGGGCCGGGCAGGATGCCCTCGCCGTAAAGCCGGACGGCGCTCACGACATGCCCGACATCGAACGCCTCCACCTCCAACCCGATTCCCTGGGAGTGCGCGCGGGCGATGATCTCGCGGGCGGCCGGCGGCGGCGTGATGAACGTTTCGTCGCCGAAGTTCATCGATCCGGTCTCCACGCCACACATGTCGGGCCTGGCCCGCAGGCCGCCCATCCGGTCCTCGATACTCATCGTGTTGGAGCCGCCAGTGGACACATTGGTCACCGCCCGGGGTGAACCCGCTCTGATCTGATCAATGACCTCGACGAACAATTCGGGCCGGCCACTGGGCGTGCCGTCGTCCTCGCGCACGTGCAGGGCAACGATCGCGGCACCGGCCTCCACCGACCGCAGGCTCGACTCGGCGATCTCGGTCGGCGTATAGGGGACGTTGGGGTTGTCTTCACGGGTGACGTCGGCGCCGGTGATCGCCGCTGTGATGACGACGGGCTTTGAGTTCCAGCTCATTGCAGCATCTCCTTGTGATCCCGGCCGATTACGTTGTGCAGCCCGGGTTTACAACACCCATTGCGGCGCGTAGCGCCGGTGTGCGCCGCACCAGATCGAGCGCGTATTTCCCGGTGTCGGGTGTGTATCCGCTGCCGATCAGCATGGTGACATCGTGTCCCATCCCATCGGCAGTGAGTGCGGCGGTGCTGAAATTCGTCGCCATCGAGAAGAACAAGACCGTCCCGCGTTCCCTAGTGGCAAGAATTGAGAACGGTTCGCATCGTGCGGCATTGACCACCACGACGGTGAGGTCAGCCGGTGGTGCGCCGGCATCTCGCAGCGCGGCCAGGGCGGCCACCGGGTTCTGCAGGTCGGTGACGATACCGATATCGCAGAGCCCCGCATCGCGCACCCGGCTGACAGCGCGCTCATCAACGTCGATGGCAACCACTGTCGAATCGCCGTCCATGATGTCGCGCGCCGCCGCCATCGCCAGCTTGCCTGCGTGACCGCAGCCGAGCACGTAGACGACACCGGAACTCGGGGCCAGTCGGGCGGTGTGCGACGCAGCCCCGTAGACGTCGTAGATCTCCACTGCGGTTCCGATATCCAGATCATCGGGCAACAGCCCCCACGGTGCACTGGCACACACATAAGCCGTGCCGGTGACCTCTACTTGCGCTGAGTCCAGCGTGACCCGAACAATCGAGTCCAGTCTGAGCGGGGTCAGCGTCAGCGAGGCCAGGGTGACCACGCGGTCACCGATCTTTGGCGGGTTGGGGAACTGCGCACCGACCGCAGATACGGCGCCTAGTGCAACTCCGCCGGAATCAGTGAGCGGGTTGTGCATCTTGCCCCGTGTCGCGACGATCTCGAGGATGCGCTCACCCATCCTCGTCGGGTCGGCTCCGGCCTGATCGCCAATATTGCGGTATGACGTGGAGTCCAGACACAGTCGTTCCACCGCGATCTCGAACTCGTGGGACCGAACCGGTGGCGACGGGTCCAACTCTTCGGCGGGTTGCGGCAGCGAACCGATTGGCCGAATCACGCGATCGGTTCCCAGGCCATTCACCGCGATGGTGAATTCATTTGGCTCCACGGGCGGAACGTAACGCCCGACACACCGGCCGTCAACCAATCAGCCGGAACCCGGCCCACAGCGACACAACGGCCACCAGTAGGCAGGCCGGCACCGTCAGTAAGCCAAGCCAGGTGAACTCTCGAACGCTGGTCGGCTCGCCTCGCTGATGTAAGACCCGTCGCCACAACAGGTTCGCCAGTGAGCCGGTGTAGGTCAGGTTGGGTCCGATATTCACTCCGATCAGGACCGCCAGTACGGAAGCGGGACCACTGACCAACGGAAGCAGCACCAGCACCGCAGGCAGGTTGTTGACGATGTTGGACAGCACCGCGGCCACCACCGCGATCCCGATCATTCCAAGTAATCCGGTACCGGAGGGCAGCAGGCTGCGGGCACCCTCATCGAGCCCGTTGACCATCACGGCTTTGACCACTACACCCAACGCCAACACGAAGATCAGAAACGGCAAGTTCAACGACCGGCTAATGCCGCGAATAGTGCTACGCCGCTGGATCAGTGACCGCACACCGAGAATTACGGCACCAGCCAGCGCGGCCCATGCCGGCGACACCCCGGCGAATGATGTCAGTATGAACCCAACGAGGGTGAACGACAGCACGGTCAGGACGTACACCGGCAACTCGACTGTAGGAGGTTCCGCCTTCGGCGCCTGCTCGGTGAGGTCGCGCGCAAAGGCTAGCCGAAACACGACGTACTCGATTGCGATGGCGGCCAGCCACGGCAACGCCATCAGAATGCTGAACCGGGTGAAGGAGAGCCCGGCTGCGGTGAAGGCCAACAGGTTGGTCAGGTTCGATACCGGAAGTAGGAGCGACGCTGTATTCGACAGGTGCGCGGTGGCATACAGATGCGGCCGTGGCGGTAGCCGTATCGCGCGGGCTGTCGCCAGCACCACCGGCGTTAGTAGTACAACGGTCGCGTCCAGGCTCAGGATGGCCGTTGTCGCCGCGGAAATGACGAATACCTGACCGAGCAATCTGCGCGGTTTGCCGATGCTGCTGCGTGCCATCCAGGCTCCGGCCGCCTGGAAAAGTCCCTCATCATCGCAGAGGCCTGCCAGGACGAGGATTGCGGCCAGAAACAGGACGACAGGCAGCAGACGCCCGACCTCAGCCACCGCATCGCTACGTGATACCGCACCGATCGCCACCACGACTATTGCCGCGGGTATCGCGGTCACGGCCTCCGGCCAACCGAATGGCCGCACGATCGCGAAAATCAGAATGACGGCGAGCAGTACCGCCGCAACAACCAGATGGGAAGTCACGCCTCAGGCCCACGGATCAGGCCGCTGTCATGTTTCGCCTCCGCAATGTCGAACCGATCCCGGTAGCTTCCGAAATCGGGCCGCCCGAATCTGAGGCGCATCAGGTGAAGGCCGCCAACTCGATTCCCTCGGACAACAACCGTTCCCGTACGGCGCCGGCGATCTGCACCGCTCCCGGCGAATCACCATGAACGCAAATCGATTCGACCTCGATGGCGATTACCGAATCATCGATGGCTGCCACGCTTCCGGTCTTCACCATGGCCAGGACGCGTTCAGCGATCTGCACCGGGTTGAGGATTACCGCACCCGCATCGCCGCGTGGCACGAGTTGTCCATCCGGCTGATAGGCGCGGTCGGCGAAGGCCTCGGCCACGGTTCGCAGACCCAGTCGCCGGGCCTCGGTGAAAAACACCGACCCGGCCAAACCCAGTACCGGCAATCCGGGATCGGCCGCGTGCACGGCCTCGGCCACGGCACGCGCCTGGGCGCGGTCGGTGACGATTGTGTTGTACAGCGCACCATGTGGTTTGACGTATCGCAATGTCGTACCTGCGGCCCTGGCCAGGGCCTGTAGCGCACCGATCTGATAGATCACGTCGGCAGTCAGTTCGTCCGGTGCGACATCGATCCGGCGACGCCCGAATCCGGCAAGATCGAAATATCCGACCTGTGCTCCGATCCGCACTCCACGAGCAGCCGCGGCCCAACACGTTCGCGCAAGACCCACCGGATTTCCGGCGTGGAAGCCGCAGGCGAGGTTGGCACTGGTGACGATGTCGAGCATGGCGTCGTCGTCGCCGAGTTTCCATACCCCGAAGCCCTCGGCGAGATCGGCGTTGAGATCTACTGACGGCACGTGTTGAGCCTATGCCGCCGCGGGATCGTGATGGCGTCGACCAATGGCCCAGCACACCAGGTAGATGACGAACGAGATGGTGGTGACAAACACCGAAACCGGCACGCCGGGCGCCAGCGATGCCACGATTCCGCCCAACGCCGCCAATTCGGCGAATACCACCGATGCTGCGATGTTCGCGACCGGTGAGGAGAAAACCCGTGCGGCCGCGGCGGCCGGCGTGATCAGCAATGACAACACCAGCAATGCGCCCACGATCTGTACGCCCTGCGCGGCGACGACACCGACCAGTGCGGCGAACACGATGCCCATTGCGCGAACCGGCACCCCGCGTGCCGCGGCCACCTCCGGATCCGCGGTGGCGAACAGCAGTGGCCGATAACACACGGCAAGCACCGCGATGACAAGTCCGGTCACCACGATCAGCAGCGCTAGGCCGGAGTAACCCACGCCGACGATCTGACCGGTCAGTAGCGCGAAACTGGTTCCGGACCGTCCGGGATAGAGATGGATGAACAGGACAGCCAGGCCGAGACCGAAGGAGAGCACCACTCCGATTGCGGAGTCGCGTTCTCTGGCCCGTTGCCCGAGGACGCCGAAAAGTATTGCTGCCAAGGCGCTTCCGACGAGCCCGCCGAGCCCAACGTTGAGTCCGATCAGCAAGGCGAATGCCGCGCCGGTCAGTGAGAGCTCACTGGATCCGTGCACCGCGAATGACATCTGCCGCATGACGATGAACGGCCCAATCAGGCCGGCGGCCAGGGCCAGCAGAGCGGCAGCGAGAAGAGCCTGTTGCACGAAATCGCGGCGTAGCAGATCGGCGGTTATGTCGAATGCGAACAGGTTGTGCAGCAGGTGCGTGAGTTTGTCATTCATGGGCGTGCCCGTGAGTGTGTCCGGAATGATCCAAATGCTCGCCGACAACGACGTATCGGTTACCTACCTGCACAACCTGGATGTCGGCTCGGTACAACTCCGAGAGCGTCTCTGACGTCATCACCTCGGCCACCGTGCCGATCCGAAACCGCCCGTTGACCAGATAGAGCACCCGGTCGATAAAGGGCAACACGGGGTTTACCTCGTGGGTCACGAACATCACCGCGGTGCCTGACCGCCGCCGTTGATCGATCAGGTCCGCGACCAGGCGGGCATTGGCCGGGTCGAGATTGAGCAGTGGTTCATCGCAGAGCAGCAGTGCCGGGTCGGTGGCCAGTGCTTGGGCGATGCGTACCCGCTGCAACTCCCCACCGGACATCACCCCGATCGGGACCGATGCCAAGGCACCGGCATGGACCGATGCCAGGGCCTGCTCAACCGCCCGTCTGCCCGCGATCCGATCGGCCCGGCGAAGTGGCGCCAAACCCCAGCGGTGGCCGTCGACACCCAACCGGACCAGGTCGCGTCCGCGCAGGCTCAGTCCGCGGTCGACGGTGCGGTGTTGCGGAACATAGCCGATCCGATCGCTGCCGGACTCGATGGGTGAGCCCTCGACCAGCGCGGTGCCGGCACTGAGTGGTAGCTGGCCGAGCAGCACCTTCAGCAGGGAGGTCTTACCGGTTCCATTCGGTCCGAGGATCGCGATGAACTCTCCGGCAGACACGGTGAGATCCAGGTCGTCCCACAGCACCCGGTCACCGAAGGCGAGCCGGGCACCGGTGAGGGACACGACCTCATGAGCCATACATGAACCTCAGTTCTGCTGCAGCGCGGCGGCCAACCGGTTGGCGGTGTCTCGCTGCCAGGCCAGGTAGTCGGTTCCGGTAGGCAGGGTCTCGGTGATGGTGACGATCGGGACCCCGGCGCTGTCGGCGGAGGCTTGGATTTTCTTCGTCACCGCGGTCGCGGTCTGCGGGTTGAGCAGCACGGCGTCCACCTGTCGTGCGCTGATCAGATCGAGCATGGCAGCAACGTCGGCAGGTGCGGGGTCGGTGTCCTGTTCGACGGCGCTGGTGAATCCCGGCGGCGTTTTGTCCGTCAGACCGGCGGCGGTGAGCAGGTAGTGGGCGACCGGCTCGGTGGCGACAACTGATGCTCCAGGATGCGTTGTGCGGATGGACGTCTCGATCTGTCGGACCGCGTCGGCTTCCCGGCTGAAGGTCTGGGCATTCGATTGATAGTCGGCACGGTGGCCAGGATCGTCGCCGGCGAGGCGATCGGCGACTGCGGCGGCGACGGCCTTCGCGGTGTCAAGGTCGTAGAAAACATGTTCGTTGGGCGGCCCGGTCGACGCCGTAGCAGGATCACCAGACGCGGCGGCATCGAGCAATGCGTAGGCGTCGATCGACGCCACGCCAGAATGGCTCGTCAGGACGTCATTGACCCACCGGTCGTAGCCACCCCCGTTGTAGACGACCAGGGTTGCGTCGATGATGGCGGTGGCGTCGGCGGGACTGGCTTCGAAGGAGTGCGGATCAGCCACGGCACCGGTGATGATCGAGGTCACCTTCGCGTGGTCACCGGCGATTGTGTGGGCGACGCTTCCCCATACATCGGTCGATGCGACCACGGAGGGCGCGTGCGCACCGTCCGATTTGCTCCCATCGCCGCACGCGCCGACCGCCGCGGTCAGGACTACCGCGAAGAAGCCGATTCCGGCCCGCATCGCATACATGCGTCGACTACCCCTTCCGCCGGACAGAGCCTAGTATAAATGAAAACGGTTTCCAATAACCGTCCCCAACCCGCCGCTGCCCTGGTTGGTGAGGCTCCCGGCGTACCGTTCATAGCCTGAATACTCGGCTGCGGTGAGGGGTGAGGCGGTGACATTGAGGGCAGCGGTCCCCCTCGTTCGCTGGGGAGCGGTGCTGGCGGCGGCACTATTGATTTCAGGATGCAGTAGCGCTATTCGCGACGATCCGAATGCCGCAGTCGATCCGGATAGTGGACGAATGGTGGTCACTTACGGCGACGCCACGACTCCCGAAGCGATCACTGGCAACGCGCTGATGACGAGCACCCGCATGCTCGAAGAGCTTGCCGCTGACGTCAATAAATCGCTGAAACTTCCTAACGACATCGCACTGGTCGGTGAGCAGTGCGGACGCGTGAACGCGTCCTGGAATCCCGCTGAGCGAAGGATCAAGATCTGCTACGAACTGGTCGATCTGAGCCTGCGGCTTTTCGGAGATAACGATTCCCCTGATTCCGTCGTGGAGGCGAGGAACTCCACCATCGGCACGTTCTTCCATGAACTCAGCCATGCGCTCATCTCGGTGTACGACTTGCCATTCACCGGGCGCGAAGAGGACGTGGCCGACCAGCTTGCGGCGTTCGCGATTCTTGAACCCAATGCGGTCCTGAAAGATTTCCCCGACCCGTCCCTGGTGGCGCAGGATTACGCACTGATGTTCCGGTTGTGGGCCCAACAGCGTGGCGATGTAGGTGAATCCGACTTTGCGGCAGCGCATTCGATAAACGAGGCCCGAACATACAATCTTAAGTGTTGGATCTATGGCTCGGACCCCGCCGCTCATGCCACCATGGTCACCGAGCGCCAGTTGCCCGCGGACCGGGCAGCCGGATGCCACGAGGAGTATCAGCAATTGAGCCGGGCATGGTTGAGGCTGCTTGCGCCCTATCTCAAATAGCCGTCGACATTAAGGAAATTTTGAGCCCATTGAGTTCACGGACCACGCTGTTACTGTTCGCGGCCCTGCTGGCCACTGGATGCAGCGGTGGCTCAGACGGCACAACCGATTCCGGGCACATGACGGTCAGCTACGGGGATGCCAGCACCGCCGAAGCGGTCAGGGGTCGCACGCTGATGCGCAACGAGAAGTTGCTCGAGGGGCTTGCCGCTGACGTAAACGCTTCGCTGAAACTTCCGCGGGATGTCGAACTGGCCGGAGAACAATGCGGCCAGGCGAACGCAACCTGGAACAGCGCGAAAAGCAGGATCAAGATCTGCTACGAACTCGTCGACCTGAATCTGCGCCTGTTCGACAAGAATCCGGCGGACGGCGAGGTCCTGGGCGAGCTTCCCCGACCCGAAGCCGTCGTGGCCGTCACCGATGCGACAGTAGCCACCGTCTATCACGAGCTCGGCCATGCCGTGATCTCGCTGTACGACTTGCCGGTGACCGGCCGCGAAGAGGATGTCGCCGACCAACTCGCGGCGTTCGCGATCCTCGAACCCAATGCGGTCCTGAAGGATTTCCCCGACCCTTCCCGCGTCGCAGGGCATTACGCGGAGATGTTCAAGCTGTGGGCCGCCAAGCGTGGCACCGCCGACCAAACTGATTTCGCCGCCGAGCACTCCCTCAATGAGACCCGGATGTACAACTTCAAGTGCTGGATCTACGGATCCGACCCCGCCGCCCATGCCGACATGATCGCCGACGGAAGGCTGCCCGAGGACAGGGCGACCGGCTGCCAGGAGGAGTACCAGCAGTTGAGCCGGGCCTGGTCGACACTGCTGGCGCCGTACCTGAAGTAGCGGCGTTACACAGTCTCGTCGTCACCGATGAGTAGTCGGACCGCGAGTTCGAGGCGCTTGCTGACATCGCTCGCCGATGCTCGGCGGGTCAGCCAGGCAAGCAGATTCGATAACCACACATCCGAGATCACCCGCGCGATGTGGTACTGGTCCTCGGTCGGTTCCCCGTCGCTCATGGCGCGGGCGAACATTGAATCGATGATCTTCTCGACATGGTCGACCTCACCGGCGGCTGACGCGTCGGCGAAGACGTAGGCGCGCGTCATGGCCTCGGTCAGCAGGGGGTTGCGCTGCATGGCGCGATTGAGCTTGCTGACCATGAAGTGCAGCCGCTGGTACGGAGTGCCGCCGGCGACGGCCGAGCGATCGGTCTTGGCGTCGATGCGCTCGAACTCCCGGCCCAAAGCGGAGACCAGCAGGTGAACCTTGGACGGGAAGTAGCGGTACAGAGTTCCGACGGCGACGTCGGCGCGGTCGGCGACCGCGCGCATCTGGACGGCCTCGTAGCCACCCTTGGAGGCGATTGCCAGTGTCGCGTCGAGGATTCGCTTGCGCCGCTCGCGCTGAGCCTCCGAACCCAGTTCCGATTCGGCGAGCACCGAAACCGGCATCACCTCGCGTGGTTGAGAACCGTCCCCCCCGGCTGGCGATGACATCGCTGGCAGGCCCCTTCTGTACTGGTAGCGGGTCGACTTGACGCCTCGTCGCTGGCACTATTAGAACACGTTCTAGTATCTTAAGGGGCCGCCCTGCGCCCATTCCGGGACAAACCTGAAGGAGCCGCGGTGTCCGCGACCATCACCGACGAACAGTTCGCCGCACGTGAGTTGGTTCGGAGTTGGGCAGCCGGTACGGGCGCTCCCGACACCGTCCGCGATATCGAGGACGGTCATCCCGACGCCTGGCGCGCGGTGTACGACGGCGTTGCCGAACTCGGCCTGTTCGGGGTTGCCGTAGCTGAGGAAGCCGGTGGAGCCGGTGGCTCGGTGATCGACCTGTGCGCGATGGTGGAGGAGGCGGCGCGGGCGCTGATCCCCGGCCCGGTCGCCACCACGGCACTCGCCTCCCTGGTGGTATCCGATCCCATTCTGCTGCAAGCGTTGTCAGCGGGCCAGATTACGGCCGGCGCAGCGCTGAGCGCGGATCTTCGCGAGGAGGCCGGCCGGGTATCCGGGTCGGCGGACTTCGTGTTGGGCGCGTTGGCGACCGGCCTGCTGCTGCTGCCGGTCGGCGATTACGTCGTCGTGGTGGATGCCGCCGCGACCGGAGTCGTCGTCGAACCGCTGCCCGCCACGGACTTTTCCCGGCCGCTGGCCCGGGTCACACTCGACGGCGCTTCGGCCACCCGGCTCGCTGTTTCGCGGCAACGGTTCGCCGACCTCGCCGCCACCGTCCTGGCTGCCGAAGCCGCCGGCGTCGCCCGCTGGACCCTGGATACCGCGACCGAATACGCGAAGGTCCGGGAACAGTTCGGCAAGCCAATCGGAAGCTTCCAGGCCGTTAAGCACATGTGCGCCGAGATGTTGCTGCGGTCCCAGCAGATCGCGGTCGCGGCTTCCGACGCGGCCGAGGCTGCCGCGGTAAGCGCTTCTGCAACAGCAGACGCACAGTTGTCGATCGCATCGGCGGTCGCGGCGGCAACCGGAATCGATGCCGCGAAGGGCAACGCCAAGGACTGCATTCAGGTCCTGGGTGGAATCGGCATCACCTGGGAGCATGACGCGCATCTATATCTGCGCCGCGCGTACGGGATCGCACAGTTCCTGGGTGGCCGCTCGTACAACCTTCGCCGCGTCGCGGCATTGACCCTCGCCGGAGTGCGGCGGGAATTGCACATCGATCTGGAGTCGGTCGCGGAGTTGCGACCCGAGATCGTTGCGTCGGTCGCCGAGGTGGCCGCGCTACCGGTCGAGAAACGTCAGATTGCCATGGCCGGTAACGGACTGCTCGCACCGCATTGGCCGAAGCCCTACGGTCGTGAGGCCTCGCCGGCTGAGCAGTTGCTGATCGATCAGGAACTCGCCGCCGCCGATGTCGCGCGTCCGGATCTCGTCATCGGCTGGTGGGCGGTGCCGACCATCCTCGAGCACGGCACGGCCGAACAGATCGACCATTTCGTGCCCGCGACGTTGCGGGGTGAGTTGATCTGGTGCCAGTTGTTCAGTGAGCCGGGCGCGGGTTCGGATTTGGCGGCGCTTCGCACCAAAGCCGTTAGGGCTGAAGGCGGTTGGAAGCTCAACGGC
>Ga0209084_1000915_pt1 | contig 26296 bp, 28 predicted proteins | sample C_130820_MF_Meta_FD_187309 | JGI IMG/M metagenome (GOLD analysis project Ga0209084, IMG submission 187309) | Freshwater microbial communities from Lake Croche, Canada to study carbon cycling - C_130820_MF_MetaG (SPAdes) (version 2) | ecosystem: Environmental > Aquatic > Freshwater > Lake...
GCTGCTTCATCAACTTGCCGCTACCTGTGAAGCGGAAACGCTTCTTAGCGCCAGAGTGGGTCTTCTGCTTTGGCATAACTATTCTCCTGTTTATCTACTCTGCGGTTTCAGCCGCAGAATCCTTTGTTTCGTCAGTGCTAGTCACTGACTTTGTTACCTTGGCCTGCTTATCAGCAAGTCGCTTTGCTTCTGCTTTCGCTTCAGCTTTGTTACGAAGTGGCGCAATAACCATTACCAAAGTTCTTCCGTCTGCCGATGGGCTCGACTCAACAGAACCAAATTCAGTAACTTCTTCTGCTACCTTTTGAAGCAATTTCACTCCCAGTTCAGGCCTTGATTGCTCACGACCGCGGAACTGAACCATAACCTTTACCTTGTCGCCAGCTTTGAGGAAGCGTTCGATTTGACCCTTTTTGGTTCCATAGTCGTGATCATCAATTTTCAAACCAAAGCGAACAGTCTTGATGACGGTGTTTGTCTGGTTCTTCCTTGCTTCACGAATCTTCTGGGCCGCTTCGTACTTGAACTTTCCGAAATCCATCAGTTTACATACCGGTGGCTCTGACCCTGGAGAGACTTCAACCAAATCTAAGTCGATTTCCTGCGCCATACGCAGTGCTTCTTCGATTTTGATTATTCCTAGTTGTTCGCCGTTAGGCCCAACTAGACGTACCTCAGGTACTCGAATTCGTTCGTTAATACGCGGATCGCTGATCTGCTGCTCCTCTTGACGTGACTTAGGCGGCCACGTAGTGCAAGCATTTACTTGCCAACGCGCAGAACTGTATGTTCAAAGCTTTACCCGGCCACCTAAAGAAATCGGTAGTCGCGGGTGGGAAATGAATCCACTTCTGACTGCAAACCTAGGTCCGCAGAGCCGTAGGCTAGCCTAGCAGAGAACCGTGAAGAAAGTGAAGCCCCAATTGTCCGAAGACTTTGAAACCCAAGCCATGCGTGAACTTGAAGATGTGCCAGCTGTTGAAATCATCACCGCGACAGCCGTCCACCTGATGAGCGCAGCCGCCGTGCAGGTGGGGTTGGCAGAAAACGGCTATAAAGGCGACCTCGATGAAGCTCGAAAGCTCATCAATTCACTGGCGGGACTAATCACTGCCTCAGCCTCTGACCTAGGCGATCATCATGCGAGGCCGCTCCGCGATGGGCTCAGGAGCCTACAGCTTGCCTTCCGTGAGGCCTCAATCATCAAAGATGAACCGGGCCAAGGCCCAGGCGAAAAATACACCGGTCCGGTTAATTAGCCGGAAGGAACCTGATTCCAACAGAATCAACCAGTTCAACAAATCTTTGATTCGCTGATATCCCATCTAGGAATTGTTTTTCTATTTCTGTGACCCGATCTTGCGAAAGATTGGCCGCCAGATAAATCAGCACTGAGAGTTCATGGCCTAAAAGTTTTGCCTCTTGGTCGCCGTTCAACAAAGTAAAGCGCACTACCTCTGGGATATCATCTAAAGCTTGATCAACAATGGCTATTACTTCTGGATTAGATTCAGGTAACTGCCACTTAAACCCTTGTGCTATTGCTTCCAGTGCTGGCCTACGAAGAACAAATTCAGTTTCGCTACCGGGATCGAGCACAACTCTTGTATTGCCTTCACTAACCGCAGCTAAAGAAACAGTTCTGCCATTGTTTGGGACGGGCCTTGCTGAAGCATTCCAAGTTCTCATACTGGTTACTGAAGTAAAGATAGGTAGCGCGTTTTGATTATCTGGTGTTTTCACACTCACGATAGATAAGTCAGCACTCTTGTCAACAGTCTGACCGTGAGCACCAAAACCGCTCTCCCCAAGAGTTGCGACCAGTGGAATCAAGACTCTCGCTTCTGCAAACTTTTCAACAATTTCAACTTGATTTGACTTTGTCGATTTGAATTTGATCAAAGCGGCATAGAGTTCTTCATCCGCTTCACCCTTATCGGAGGCGAAACCGTTGTCTTGAAAAGATCTACCAGACCATGGAACACCAGCAGAGTCAGAGAACTTATCTTGCTCAGACATTAGTGACCAGCCACAACCAATGCTTGTTCAAGAGTGAACTTACCTGCGTAAAGTGACTTACCTAAAATCGCACCTTCTAAACCAAGTGGAACCAGTTCACGTAATCGCTTCAGATCATCAAGCGAAGAGATTCCACCCGATGCGATTACTGGTTTATTAGTTCTAGCTAGAACTAGCTTTAGCATTTCAATGTTCGGGCCTAAAAGCATTCCATCTTTGGTTACATCAGTAACGACATATCGAGCACAACCTGATTGTTCTAATCTTTCCAGAACTTCAAAAAGATCCCCGCCTTCTTGAGTCCAACCTCTGGCTGCAAGGGTTGTCCCGCGAACATCCAAACCAACAGCAATCTTGTCGCCGTATGCACCAATTACTTCGGCTGTCCAATCGGGATTCTCCAGAGCAGCAGTTCCAAGATTTACCCTGGTTGCTCCTGCTTCAATAGCTATTTCCAAAGACTCAGTGTCACGGATACCACCACTGAGTTCGATCTTCACAGCTCCAGATTGTGCAATAACTTCTCTAATGATTTCCTTGTTGCTTCCTCTTGAGAAAGCCGCATCGAGGTCAACAAGGTGAATCCACTCTGCGCCTGCTTCAATAAAAACTTTTGCAGCATCTACCGGTGAACCGTAATCAGTTTCCGTTCCAGCTTCACCCTGAGTGAGCCGTACTGCTTTGCCATCAGCAACATCAACTGCTGGAAGTAGGACAAGCTTGTCTGACATGTTCTTCCTAACCTAAAGCGCTCTGAGCCAATTCGAAATCAAGCGAAGACCTGCCTCGCCTGATTTCTCTGGATGGAATTGTGTTGCCACCAGTGGGCCATTCTCAACGGCTGCCACAAATCTAGAACCGTATTTGGCCCAAGTAACTTTTGGCTTAGCAAAAGCAGCTTCTCGCTCTAATGCAAAATCAGCTGCTCCATAAGAGTGGACAAAATAGAAACGCTCATTCTCAACTCCCTCGAACAATGATGAACCCGCTGGAACTTCAACAGTGTTCCAACCAATGTGAGGCAATGTTTCAGAATCCAACTTTGTAACAGCACCTGGCCATTGACTTAAGCCTTCAGTTTGCACTCCATGTTCAGTTCCCAAATCGAACATTACCTGTAGCCCAACGCAAATACCGAAGACAGCTTTTCCAGCGGAGAGTCTCTGATCAATCAAAGATGCCGCTCCAATACTTCTTAGTTGCTCCATAACTGTCGGAAAGGAACCAACACCAGGAACTACTAAGCCATCGGCTTCGAGTGCTTTAGTTCGATCTGCGGTAAGTTCAACATCTGCACCTTCGTGGGCGAATGCATTCACGACAGAATGAACATTGCCACTACCAAAATCTAGAACGACAATCTTTGGTTTGATCACAGAGAACCTTTAGTCGATGGAACACCAACGACTCTAGGGTCGCTTTCAACCGCTTTTCTTAGTGCGCGGGCGAACGCTTTGAATTCTGATTCAGCGATGTGGTGCGGGTCTCTCCCATCGAGGACGTTGATGTGAACAGTGATGTCTGCATTCAAACAAATTGCTTCAAAAACGTGGCGAACAAGGGATCCAGTGAAGTATCCCCCGATTGCATGAAATTCAAAACCAGCAGGTTCGCCGGTGTGCGATAAGAAGGGGCGACCTGAAAGATCTACAACAGCTCGTACCAAGGCATCATCTAGTGGAACCGTGGCATCACCGTAACGTGCAATTCCACTCTTATCTCCTAATGCTTGCTTGAGGGCTTGACCTAAAACAATGGCGGTGTCTTCGACAGTGTGGTGGATGTCAATCTCGGTGTCTCCCGAGGATTCAATTTCCAAATCAATCATTGAGTGTTTAGCAAATGCGGTGAGAAGGTGGTCATAGAAAGGAACTGTCGTCTGGATTTTGGCGATACCTGAACCATCAAGGTTCAAACTCAGTTTCACTGAAGACTCAGAAGTCTTTCTTTCAATAGAAGCGCTACGGCTCATTTAGTTTGCCTTTCCAGCAAAGATTATTGGGAGATTTGCCGACCCTGGCACTTCTCTAATTCTACTTAGAACTCAAGAGTTCGGTAATAGCCGATATGACAGCAGTTGTCTCTTCCTCAGTACCGACGGTTATGCGCAAAGTATGAGGAATTCCAACATTTCTCACAAGAATTCCTAGTTCTAAAAGTGCAGTCCACATCTCCTCAGCATTCTCCAAACCGCCCACCAAAATAAAGTTGGCATCGCTTCGATAAGGATCTAAACCGATGTCTTGAAGCGCGACATAAAGCCTGTCTCGCTGCTCACGAATCTCCTCAACAGTCCTGAGCATTTCTTGACTGTGAGCTAGGGCCGCCTCGGCTGCGGCCTGGGTCAATGCGCTCAGGTGATATGGCAAACGAACAAGTCTCATAGCATCGCAGACAGCTGCGTCAGCAGCTAAGTAACCGACTCTCGCACCGGCAAAAGCGAAAGCCTTAGACATAGTCCGACTTGTTAGTAATCTCTCTCGTCCCTCAAGAAGCGAAAGAGCAGAATCATCGTTTAGTGAGAATTCGGCATAGGCCTCATCAACAACTAGTATTCCGCTGGTGGCGGCATAGGCAGCTTCAATCACATCGAGTGAAACCGGAGTTCCGGTTGGATTGTTAGGAGAACAGATGATGGTGATATCCGGCTGGTGTTGCTTGATGGATTCAATGACAAGATTTACACTCAACTCGAATCTCTCCGGTCGCTGAACCTCCACATAAGCTGTGTCAGTTGATGAAGCTATCAGTGAATACATGCTGTAAGTTGGGGAAAAACTCAGGGCCTTACGACCGGGTCCACCAAATGCCATGAAAATCTGTTGAAGAACTTCATTAGATCCGTTAGCAGCCCACAACTGTGATTCATTAAGGCCATGGCCAAGATACTTAGCCAAAGCAATACGCAATGGAGTGAACTCCCGATCTGGGTACCGGTTTATTTCCTTTAGAGCAATCGCCAAACGGCTGATGATGTCGACAAGGATCGGTTCACTAATCTCATGAGTGTTTTCATTTACATTCAAAGCAACTGGCACATGCAATTGCGGCGCACCATACGGTGCTCGACCCTTCAGAGAGTCCCTAATTGGTAGATCATTGAGTTCGGCCATTTATCAAGGTTACTAACCTTCACTCAAAAAGAAACTAACTGCGGGGAATAGCTAACTTCATGCCCGCAGAAACAACTGTGTCAGAGAGATTATTCAGAGTAACGACGTCCTGAATAAAATCTCTAGGGTCGCGACCAGAGGCATAACGCTCAGCTATCCCCCAAAGTGAATCTCCACTCATGACTGTGATGTATGTGAAGTTCTTTATAGAAGAGTTGGTAAGAGCAGAGTTGTTCGCCTCGGCCGGTTGGACTGCAGATGCCTGCCCGAAGAAAAGCAGGTAGGCAGTGATTACTAGAACGGTCCAGGCGATCAGTCTTCGAGCAATTCGAATTGAAGGTCGAACCTCAGGCGCACAATTCTGAGTGATCTGGTTGGCCTTACCTGAGCGAACCTGACGCACTCGGTGCATCGGAAACTCTATTATTTGAGCTGACATTTTCTGCCCTTTCTTCGAACATTTGTTCTAATACGAACAAGATTACGAGGTTTATCGCAATATTGTCAAGATTTTTTGGCTTTTTATCGAAAATGTGTTTGATATATTCGAACAAATCGAATAGATTTTTGATAGTTGCCTTATAAGACATCTAATCGAGAACCACCGACATCGCACCAGAGAGGCTGAAATGACCCGTAAAAACAGTGATTCACTAACGGATATTCAAGCTGCAATCCTGCAAATGATCATGCAAAGCAAGGCATCCAGAGGCATTGTGCCCTCAATGCGTGAAATTGCCGAGGCTGTAGGCCTAAGCGCCGTGGCCAGTATCTCGTATCAGCTCGATAACCTGGAGCAAAAGGGCTATATCCGACGTCAGGACAACCTTTCTAGGAATATTGAGGTTCTGATAACCCCTGAAGGCTGGGAAGAGTCTGGTTCTGAGCAAATAGATAGCGTAATCCCTATGGCCGCCACCGCGATGGTCCCATTGGTCGGTCAAATCGCGGCCGGTTTCCCAATTACAGCAGATCAGAATGTCGAAGAGATTTTCCCACTGCCTCGAACCCTGGTTGGTTCAGGAGAGCTGTTCATGTTGAGAGTCAAGGGTGAGTCAATGATTGACGCTGCCATTTGCGACGGTGACTGGGTTGTTGTTCGTTCACAGAAGACTGCTGATAACGGTGACATAGTTGCAGCTGAAATCGACGGCGAAGCCACTGTGAAGGCATTCAAGCAACGCGATGGTAAAACTTGGTTGCTCCCCCGCAATAGCGCTTTTGAACCAATTGATGGAACTCACTCAACGATCATGGGAGTCGTAGTTAGCGTTCTTCGCAAGATCTAGATTTTGAAGTGTGCCAGTTCAGAAGCAATATCTGCTCTGACTAGCGCTTCTATAAATGTTCCGTCTTCACGGTATTCGATTACTTGAATTTCTGAATTCAAGTGCATCCTTGAAACCAAATCTCCTCGGTTATAGGGAACTAGAACTCGCACAAAAACATTCGGATGAGGTAGCAGTGCTGAAATCTTCTTTTGCAGTTCGGCAATGCCCTCTCCTGACCGAGAAGAAACAAAAACACAATTTTGCTCCATGCCCCTAAGGGCGAGAATTGTAGCTTCATCCACTAGGTCAACCTTGTTGAAAACGATTAGTTCAGCTATCGCTCCCGCATCCACCTCAGCAACAACTTTTCTGACAGTTTCTATCTGTGAACCAGGATCTGGATGCGAGGCATCAACGACGTGCACAATCAAATCGCTGTCAGCAATCTCCTCAAGGGTCGACCGGAAGGCTTCAACTAGTTGATGTGGCAGGTTTCTAACAAAGCCCACAGTGTCAGCAAGTGTGTATTCTCGACCATCTGGAGTCTTGGTCTGACGAACAGTTGGATCAAGGGTTGCAAACAGCGCATTCTCAACCAACACGCCTGCCGAGGTTAGACGATTCAGCAAAGAAGACTTTCCAGCGTTGGTGTAACCAGCTATTGCGACCGAAGGTATCTGAGTTCTCTTTCGATTGGCCCTCTTTGTTACTCGAGCAGGTTTCATAGCGCCTATCTGTTTTCGCAACTTAGCCATTCGGATGTTAATTCTTCTTCGGTCTAATTCGATTTTGGTTTCACCGGGACCTCTTGAACCAATACCTTCACCGCCAGCAGCCCGGCCACCGGCTTGACGTGACATGGACTCACCCCAACCACGCAAACGTGGCAACAAATATTCAAGTTGGGCTAATTCGACTTGAGCTTTACCTTCACGGCTCTTGGCATGTTGAGCAAAGATTTCGAGAATAATCGCAGTTCGGTCAATGACCTTGACCTTGACAACATCTTCTAATGCTCTTCTTTGTGATGGCGCAAGTTCGGTATCAGCAATTACAGTGTCAGCCTCAATTGCCTTGACTAGTTCTTGAAGTTCAATTGCTTTACCCTTACCTAGAAAGGTTGCCGGATCGGGGTGAAATCTTCTCTGGAGTAACCCATCTAGAACTTCAGCACCAGCTGTTTCAGCTAGGGCCGCTAACTCTCTCAGTGAGTTCTCGGCATCCTGTAATGAGTTCTCACCCCATATGCCAATAAGCACTACTCGTTCTAGTTGAAGTTCACGATACTCAACTTCACTGATGTCTTGCATCTGGGTGGATAAACCAGGCACCTTACGAAGTGCAGCCCTATCAGCGAGATCTTGCTGGTCACCATCAAAGTCATTAGGGACATCGTCTTTGACCCCCAGCGCTTGAGCACGTTGGTCCCTACCTAGAATGCGGTCGATTAGGGCAGCACCAGTAACGTCACCCTCGGGAGTACTTTCATCATCATTGTCGTCAAAAGTCATATCTTGTATAAGACTAGTTCTCAATTGGGAGTATTGTTTTTCTCGTGTCCTCACATTATTTTGATGAATCGCCCGGCGGTGACTTCAAGCCCAAAGAGATAACAGTTACTCTTGCTGGCCGAAGCGTCCAGCTGATAACTGCAGGTTCGGTATTCAGTCCAGACCATCTTGATCAAGGAACCGCGGTCCTTCTAGACCATCTAGCAATTGCTACGCCAACAGGAACATTTCTAGATATTGGTTGTGGCTGGGGGCCAATAGCGTTATCACTGGCTTTGAACTCTCCGAAGGCTACGATTTATGCAATAGATGTGAACGAAAGAAGTTTGGAACTGACCAGACGCAATGCAGAAAAACTTGGCATGACTAATTTGATTGTTTGCAGGCCAGAAGATGTTCCGGCAGATTTATCCTTCGACCAGATTTGGTCTAACCCTCCAATCAGAGTCGGGAAAGTTGCCCTGCATGAAATTCTCCAACTTTGGATAAATCGACTTTCAGCTGCATCAAGTGCTTACTTGGTCGTTCAGAAAAACTTAGGTTCAGATTCACTACAAAAATGGTTGGTTGCTGAATTCGGTTCAGATTTTACAACGACAAGAATTGATGCGGCAAAAAGCTTTAGAGTCATAAAGGTGGCTAGGAACTAAAGGTATAGGTTCCTTCAAAACTAAGTTCCGCAGGACCTGAAAGCCCCACATGTTCACCCTCTTCTGTCGCAAACATTCTCACCCCAAGAGTTCCACCAGGAACGTCAACACTCCATTGGTTTGGTGCGGTTGCTCCGGCCCAGAGCCTAGTTGCTAAAGCGGCAGCAACTATTCCAGTTCCGCAGGACATTGTTTCACCGACCCCTCGCTCGAAGACTCTCATGCTGATTTTTCCAACACCATTGGTAACCATTGGTTCAGCTGGAACCACAAATTCAACATTCGCACCGCTGTCTGGTAAAGGTGAAATGCCTGGTGCAACAAATAAATCCAGAGAATCCAATTCAGCGATTTCAGCAAGCGCAACAACGACATGAGGGTTACCCACATTGATTCCTTGACCAGGCCTTGCAACGTCAAGACCGCGAGCTGTGACCAAGAACTCTTCAGATTCTGGTTTCCAGCGACCCATATCTACTGCGAAACCAGCCTTGTTTCTTTGGATGTCACGGACACCTGCACGTGTTCCAACATGAAGCACTTTGGTATCAGGTAACTCGACGAGACCCTTTTCGGTCAGATACCTTGCAAACACTCGGATTCCGTTGCCACACATCTCAGCAATGGACCCATCGGCATTCCGGTAGTCCATAAACCATTCAGCACTGGCTTCTTCAGCCAAACTGACAGCACCTTCAGCAATAGAAGCTGACTTGACCACACGAATTACTCCGTCAGCACCTATTCCGAATTTACGATTACACAGTTGCGAAACTTCTGCTGGAGAAAGATCATTTGAGCCATCTGCGTCCAAGAATAGGATGAAATCATTGCCTGTTCCTTGGCCTTTAGTGAATTGCAGAGTACGCATGGATTAACTCTACTTCCCACTCAACTCAAGGTTCGAATAAATCAATTCCATAACTGCATCAACAAGATTCTCGTTTTGATAATCAAACCAATTGATCCTAGGGTCTCTCCTAAACCAAGACATCTGTCGTCGGGCATATCTTTGTGTTAGCTGAGTGGTTTGGGCTATGGCCTCATTTTGATCAATTACCCCATCGATTTGTTCCAGGGCTTGGGAGTAACCTATCGCTTGACGGGCAGTCTTTGATTCTCGCAAGCCTTCAAGAATCAATCCCCTAACCTCTTCTACCAGTCCGTCTTCCCACATCTTCTCAACTCGCTTTGCCAATCTCTCGACAAGATGTGCTCTATCCGAGTTAAGTCCAATCTCCAAAACTGGTAGAAAGGACTCCCATTCCTCAGGCAAAGCAGCAGCAAAAGGTTCACCGGTAATCATTACAATTTCCAGAGCCCTGACAATTCGCCTTCCATTCATGGTTTCAATTCGACTGGCCGCACCTTCATCCAGAAGTGCTAGTTTGGCATGCATAGTCTCAGGACCTAAGTCGATGAGGTCTTGCTCTAACTTGGCGCGAAGTTCTTCGTCTCTTCCTGGAAATTCAAAAGTGTTTACCAGCGCTGCCACATATAACATCGAACCGCCAACGACTATTGGCAGTATCCCATTCTCGATTAACTCTGTGATCTTGGCTCTAGCAACCACTTGATAGTTAGCCGCTGTGCTTTCTTCAGTTACCTCTAGCCAATCAAGTAAATGGTGTTCTATACCTCTGCGCTCAGAGAGTGAAAGTTTCGCTGTCCCGACATTCATTCCTTTATAGAACTGCATTGCATCAGCGTTGACTATTTCAGCGCTAACTCCTCGTGTGGCTAGCCTGGCTGCAATTTCTAGCGCTAATGAGCTCTTTCCAGATCCAGTTGGCCCAACTAAACAGAGGAACTTAGGCTTAGCACTCTCAGTCATTTGATTTGACTGAAACATTTAGATCAATAATGCCCTTGCGTGGCTGTGACGTAACTTCAGGGACTGCGCAACTAGCATCTTCAAGAGCATCAAATGCATCCCCCGCTCTAGTCCTGATGACCTCTGGAGTGCTTCCAACATCAGCAATCAGGAAATATGGCTTGGCATCGATGACTTCTGCCCAGACCAAATCCCCTGGTCGAGGAACCGCTAGTTCCACCGGCCAGTTGATGTGGACTAAACGAGAATCCCTAGCTCTACCGGTCAAACGATGGGTTCTATCATCCTTACGGCCTTCGCTGTTACCGATGAGAACTTCCACACGCTTACCAATTTGAAGTTTGTTTTCATCCCAGGCCAGTTCATTGACAACTTCAAGTAATCGCTCGTATCGTTCTTGAACAACTTCCTTAGGTAATTGATTGGGCAGCTCGGCAGCTGGAGTTCCTGGACGTTTTGAGTATTGGAAGGTGTAACAGATAGCAAATCTTGACTCTTTGATAACTCGAAGAGTCTCTTGAAAATCTTCTTCTGTCTCCGAAGGAAAACCAACAATAATGTCAGTTGAGATAGAAGCATCCGGAATTGCCTGTCTAACCCGATCAAGAATGCCCAAATACTTTTCGCTGCGGTAGCTGCGCTTCATTTCTTTAAGGATGCGGTCACTTCCAGATTGCAGAGGCATGTGCAGCTGAGGCATGACATTATGAGTTTCCGCCATCGCTGCAATAACGTCATCAGTGAATGCGGCTGGGTGTGGGCTGGTGAAGCGAACTCGCTCTAGCCCGTCAATCTTTCCACAAGCCCGAAGTAATTTTGCAAATGCACCTTTATCTCCAAACTCAACGCCATAGGTGTTTACGTTCTGCCCGAGAAGTGTAATCTCGATAACGCCTTCAGCGACCAGTGCTTCTATCTCAGCAAGAATCTCACCTGGTCTACGGTCCTTCTCTTTACCTCTAAGACTTGGAACGATACAAAATGTACAAGTGTTATTGCAGCCAACACTTATCGATACCCAAGCGGAGTAAGTTGAATCACGCTTAGTTGGCAGATCGCTTGGGAAGGTTTCCAATGATTCAAGAATCTCAATCTGTGCTTCACCGTTGTGTTTAGCCCTGTCAAGAAGAGCTGGCAAAGAAGACACGTTATGCGTGCCGAAGACGACATCAACCCAAGGGGCTTTGTCAATAATCGTCTTTCGATCTTTTTGAGCTAGACAACCACCAACAGCAATCTGAAAATCAGGGTTCTCTAGCTTTCTTTCGTAGAGCTGCCCCAAATTACCGTATAGCTTGTTGTCCGCATTCTCTCTGACTGCACAGGTATTAAAAACCAGAAGATCAGCAGACTCACCGGCGATTACAGGAGCGTAGCCAGCAGCCTCAAGAAGCCCAGAAATGCGTTCACTATCGTGAACGTTCATCTGACATCCGAAGGTCTTTACCTCATAGCTGCGAGTCTTGGTGGTCATTTGACCAATTTTACCTTCGCAGGGGTGAAGTAGTGAACTCTAATCTGAACTCTCGGAGCTAGCGTGCTTCACAGCAGCCCAGACAATTGAAGATGAATAGCCTTTACGGGTAAGAAATCCAGCCAACCTTCTAGATCTCACATCGGGTTCTAGCTTCATAAGTTGTCGAATTCGCTTCACTGCAATCTTCTTTGCAGCCTCTAGTTCACTGTCTGCATCAATATCAGACAGTGCTGCCGTTATTGCTTCAGCAGTAAAGCCCTTATCGCGAAGCGCCATAGCAAGAACGGACTTAGCTGCTGCCTTACGCATAAGTTGCGACTGCACCCAATCCTTAGCCATCTGAAAATCATCAATCAAGCTAACTTCGGTAAAACGTTCGATTAGCTGATCTACTAATGGAGCGGGATATTCCTTGGCAAGCAAAGCATCACGCAGTTTGCCGGAAGACTTTGCTCCGCGAGCAAGCATCTTCAAAAGACTCTGTCGAATCTCTTCTTCAAGAGTGTCGACCGATTGTAGAGAATACTTAGCCCCTCCTTCAGTCAGACTCTCAGGCGTGACTTGAATGAAAGGCATTAGTCGTTAACTATTTTGAGTTCAGCTGCTTGCTCTTCTTCAGGAAGATCTGCAACTGCTCTTGGAACACCGATACCGAGTTTCGTCTTAATCTTTTTTTCGATTTCATCGGCAATAGCGGGGTTGTCCAGTAGGTAGTTTCTTGAGTTCTCTTTACCTTGTCCAAGTTGTTCACCTTCGTAGGTATACCAAGCCCCAGATTTCTTTACAATCTCTTGCTCGACGCCGAAGTCAAGAAGGCTGCCTTCGCGAGAGATTCCAAGCCCATAAATGATGTCAAATTCAGCCTGCTTGAAAGGTGAAGCCATCTTGTTCTTGACAACTTTCACTCGAGTTCTGTTTCCAACAGCCTCCTGGCCGTCCTTTAGAGTTTCGATACGACGAACATCCAAACGAACTGAAGCGTAGAACTTCAAAGCCTTGCCTCCAGCAGTTGTCTCTGGTGAACCGAAGAAGACACCAATCTTCTCGCGCAACTGGTTAATGAAGATTGCAGTTGTCTTGGTGTTACTCAAAACACCGGTTAGCTTTCTAAGTGCCTGAGACATCAGACGAGCCTGCAGACCCATGTGAGAATCTCCCATCTCACCTTCAATTTCAGCGCGTGGTACGAGAGCCGCCACAGAGTCAATCACGATGATGTCGATCGAACCCGAGCGAATAAGAGTGTCAGCGATTTCCAGAGCTTGCTCACCAGTGTCTGGTTGGCTAACCAGCAATGCGTCGATATCGACACCAAGTGCTTTCGCATACTCTGGATCTAAAGCGTGTTCTGCATCAATGAAGACAGCAACTCCACCGGCTTTCTGACAGTTAGCAATTGCGTGCAGCGCAACTGTAGTCTTACCTGAAGATTCAGGTCCATAAATTTCAACGATTCTTCCCTTAGGAAGACCTCCGATACCAAGCGCGACGTCCAGAGCGATGGAACCGGTTGGAATTACCTCTACCGGAGCTCTCTCGTCTGAACCAAGTCTCATAATTGAGCCTTTGCCGAATTGCTTGTCTATTTGTGCGAGTGCCGTGTCTAGCGCTTTATCGCGATCTGATGCTGATGGCATTTCTTTGTCCTTTTCTGTCACCTTGGTGACTGGTTTTATGCTGTCATGACACTAGGGAGGATCTGGTCTTTCTGCGGAGTGTTCTGGCTAATTGTTGATAACTTAGACAAATTCCTCTTGTGAATAGCCTAGCAATATCCGAACAAAATTACGAATAAATAATTAGTCGGCGTGTCTATTCTTCGGCTTTTTGTTCAAACCGGTCCACCGTGACTCAGGGACCGCCTGAGCTCTGCAAATGGCCAGCCAGATGCCTTTGGGCTCTTCCCCATCAGCTAAAGCCTGTTTCCCAGTTCTATCGGCATACTCAGTCAAAGCTAGATCTCGCAGTAGGACTGCCGAATACTCGGCACCGAACTCATCTACCATCAGGGTCTGAAAATCACTTAAACGCACGTATAGACCTTACGACAACTTAGTTCAAGAACTGATTCAATTGCCAATTAAATGAAGAACACCCTCAGAATCAAGTGATCTGAGGGTGTTCTGACCAGTTCTATCGAGAATTGGTCAAAGACTTGGAATCGTAGCTGGTTACGAACTCATCTGGAACAGTGTCTGGGATGACAACTGTCTCAACTTCTTCGAAACGGTCTGCAACCATACGCATGATTTGTGAAATTGGAACATCGAGCGCATAGGCCACTGAAGCAAGGATTTCCGAAGAAGCTTCCTTCTGTCCGCGCTCAATCTCACTGAGGTAACCAAGAGCAACTGCTGCTCGGCTTGCCACCTGGCGAAGGGTACGTCCCTTTTGCTGGCGGAGGTCACGGAGCACATCACCGATTTCTTGACGAACTAGAGCCATGTGAGGCCTCCTTTCATGGGGCTACAAAAACCTGTGGTTTCTGCGGGATTGTTTCCCGTAAAGATAACTTACCTGTTTCCCCAGACATTTATGTCTAAGATTGCTGAAAATTACCTTGGAATTTAGGCTGACTGTGCCCTCTTCCTATTAGTAATAACCCCTCTAGCCAGCTAAGTATTCCCGAATATGCTCAAAACCAGCGAAAACAGTTTGCTCTCGGATCTGATTCCTGTTCCCGCTAAAGACATGAGCCCAGACCTTTGCCCCCTTAGCACCGGAAACCGCAACATAGACCGTTCCGACTGGCTGCCCTTCCTGCTCGTCGGGACCAGCTACACCAGTAGTAGATATCCCTAGAATTTGATCAGTTGGAATCATGAGTTGAAGTGAAAACCTAGACCTAATCCCCTCAGCCATTTGTGTCGCGACTTCTGGATCGACTGCACCTTTAGAGTTCAACAACTCTGCGTTGACGCCTAACAAAGTGGATTTCAATGTTGTCTGATATGCAACTACTGAACCAAGAACAACATTCGATGCACCTGGAACATTCACCAACTCGCTGCAGAGTAATCCACCGGTTAGTGATTCAGCGATTGCCAATTTGAACTTACGTGCGCCTAGAAGTTCAATGACATCTTGTGCGCTCATCGGTATGACTCTCTTATGTATTGGATTGCAGACCACCAGGTCAAAAAGACGGCTCCATAGATAAGTCCATATCCTAAATCAAAACCTAAATCCAAAAACCATGTGTTCAACGGTGAAATGAAAAAACCAATTGTTATGGATTGAAAAACAGTTTTAGTTTTACCACCGCTTGAAGCTGGAATCACCTTGTCCTTGACAATAATCAATCGATAAGCAGTCATGGCAATCTCTCTAACCAGAATTGCTACTGTTGCCCACCAAGGGATTACGTTCAAGAAAGATAAAACTATAAACGAACCGCCGATAAGAACTTTGTCGGCAATCGGATCTAGTATCTTTCCTAACTTGGTGACAATGTTCCTTCTACGAGCAATAGCTCCATCTAAACCATCTGTTGCAGAAATTAAAACAAAAGCACCAACTAAATACCAACTCACCAATTCACCCGCAGGGTAGTAGACAAATAGCGCCCACAAAAACACAGGTGCAAGAGCAATTCGAGCCACCGTGATCAGGTTTGCAGGGTTCAAGAGATCTCTTGCCTTCGGCACTAGTCACGTCCCGTCAATTGCCAAGCATCTTCGTCACCTTCGTCTTCGTCACCCTTAGCAACGAATTCCGTAAACTCACCCGCCGCTAGTGCCGCACCATCGAGAGCGTCAGCTGCTTTCTGAACTTCCCTTGATGCTTTAGCCCCTGTTTCGCCTCGAAGCTGGGCAAGCACTACTGGCAGGTCTTCAGGTCTGACCATTACATCTCTAGCTTTAGAACCTTCACTTGGACCGACAATGTTTCTTGACTCAAGCAAGTCCATTAGACGTCCAGCTTTTGCAAAACCAACTCTGAGTTTTCTCTGCAACATTGAAGTTGAACCAAACTGTGAAGAAATAATCAACTCAGCCGCCTGAAGCAAAACGTCCAGGTCATCGCCGATATCCGCATCGACGGCTCTAGAGCTGTGAACCTGATTAACATCAGCACGGTACTCCGGCTGCATCTGAATCTTGACGTGAGTCACGATTGCTGCCATCTCGGCTTCTGTGATCCAGGCACCTTGAACGCGCATTGGCTTGTTAGTGCCCATTGGTGAGAATAAAGCGTCACCCTGGCCAATTAGTTTCTCAGCCCCTGGCTGATCCAAAATAACTCTTGAATCGGTAAGGGATGAAACAGAGAAGGCAAGTCGGCTAGGAACGTTTGCTTTAATCAAACCCGTCACAACATCGACAGAAGGTCTTTGCGTTGCTAGCACTAAGTGGATGCCAGCTGCTCTAGCAAGCTGAGTGATACGAACAATAGAATCTTCAACTTCACGAGGGGCAACAATCATAAGGTCCGCGAGCTCGTCAACGACTACAAGTAAATATGGGTATGGCTGAAGTTTTCTCGCTGAGCCCTCTGGAACTTTAATGTCACCGGCGACTAATGCTCTATTGAAATCATCGACATGCTTGAAGCCGAATGAAGCAAGGTCATCGTAGCGAGCATCCATCTCCTTCACCACCCACTGCAATGCCTCTGCAGCTTTCTTAGGGTTGGTGATAATCGGTGTGATTAGGTGCGGAACCCCCTCATAAGCAGCTAGTTCAACTCGCTTAGGGTCAATCAAAACCATTCGCACTTCAGCAGGCTTTGATCTCATTAACAAGGATGAAATCATTGAGTTCACAAACGAAGATTTACCAGCACCGGTTGCACCGGCCACCAGCAAGTGCGGCATCTTGGCTAGGTTGGCCACAACATAGCCACCTTCAACATCTTTACCGATACCGATGGTTAGCGGATGCTTGCTCTGCTGTGCAACAGAAGATCGAAGAACATCGCCTAGCGAAACTGTTTCCCTATCAAGGTTAGGAATCTCGATACCAATTAGAGATTTGCCTGGAATCGGAGCGAGGATTCGAACCTCATTACTAGCAACCGCATAAGAGATATTTCCCGCGAGTCTCGTAACAGCTTCGACCTTCACACCTGGCTTCACTTCAACTTCGTAGCGCGTTACCGTTGGGCCTCTTGAGAATCCGCTTACTTTTGCTTCAACGCCAAACTCCGTGAAGACAGAATTCAACGACTCAACCACAGCGTCATTGGCTGCCGTCTTGGCTTTAGGTGGAGTACCGGCACCAAGTAAAGTTGCCGGCGGAAGTAGATACGCACGCTTCGGTTTGACAACTTCAGCAGTTTGCGGTGCTGCAACATCCTCAGTCAGAACAACAGTTGGGTTCTCCCCTACGAGATCAATCGGTTCAGTCAGTTCATTAGATTCAATAGAAGGATCTACTGGCGCAACATCCTCAACAGTTTCACCAAAGATTTCCTCTAGTGAAACTGTTTCATCTCCAGTGAGTACAGGTGTCTCATAAGCTTCTTTGTCTTCTGATTTGGATCTCTTCCACCAAGGGACTTTCGTCCCATCGAAAGCGTCATCAACTTCTTCCGCTTCTTTTTCTTCCTTTGGTTCAGATGAACCTGGGAAAAGGTGATGGTAAAGCTCTTTGATTCTGGAGATGATTTTGTTTGGAGCGGTCTTGGTCATGATTAGCAGTGAACCAATTGCTAAAATTCCAACTACGGCTCCTGCTCCCCACTCAGTAATTGTGTTGATAAACAAAACAGTAATGAGCCAACCGAATAGACCACCAGCTTGAGCTAAAAGTTCAACTCCCCCAGATGGTTGTGGTCTATTGCTAAACAAATGGAAGAAGCCTGCTGTACTAATGAGCAGCACCAACCAACCCAAGCCGACTCTCGAGTTATCTCGTTGAGTTGAAGGATGTCTCATCAAATACATTGAAAAGATGACTAACACAACTGGCAGGGCAACCGATAATTTTCCAAATAGTAGGCCAGCCGTGAAGTTATTTAGATTCTGAGCGATTTGATCTTCAGGGAAGAACCAGACATCTATCGCCCCAGCAACGCCTAGTAAGAAAAGCGCGAATGGAGCGCCGTCTCTGCGATCTTCCTTGGCTATCTTGTCTGAACTTAGACTTCTGGCAAGCCAACCGATAGTTGCTGCCCCTGCCATGTAGGTCCATAAGACAAAGCGCAGGAACCAATTTCGGTTATTAGAGCTTTTCTGAGGACGGGTAGCACTGGCACGAGGGCGTGGCTTAGTTGGTTTTCTTGTTGCCATGCCTCCAAAAATAACAGCGACCCCCGTAAATACAAGGAAGGCAGGGCGGATTAGGTTACGCCGATGGCTTAGTTAGCCTTCTATAACTACGGGAATAATTACAGGCCTTCTGCGGTGACTGCGATTCACCCAGGTGCCAATAGTCCTCCGGATAACCTGTTGCAGGGCATAGGTGTCTCTGACCCCTTCACCTGCAGCTTCGGCCAGAGCCTTTTCGATTAGCGGTTTCACATCGTCAAAGACGTGGTCATCTTCGGCATAAGCTTTCGCCCTAATCTCAGGTCCAACAATGATTCGCCCTGAATCCTTATCCATAACGGCAAAAATTGAGATAAAGCCCTCTTGGGATAGCAATCTGCGGTCCCTTAAGTCATCGTCGGTAATCTTGCCAACGGTCTTGCCATCGACATAGAGCATTCCGCACTCAACTGCACCCATTATCTGAGCTCTGCCATCTTTGAGATCAACCACCCAGCCATCTTCAATAATGTGCACTCGCTCATCTGGCAGGCCAGTTTGCTTAGCTAGATTGCCGTTGGCAATGAGGTGACGATACTCACCGTGAATAGGAAGAGCGTTCTTAGGCTTGAGCAGGTTATAGCAATAGAGCAACTCTCCTGAAGCCGCATGCCCTGAAACGTGCACTTTAGCGTTGCCCTTGTGTACCACATTGGCGCGAAGCCTAGTTAACTTATCGATTACTCGATAAACAGCATTCTCGTTACCTGGAATTAAGGATGAGGCAAGGATTACGGTGTCACCCTCGCCAACACTAATTTCATGCTCACTGTTAGCCATCTTCGATAACACTGCCATTGGCTCTCCCTGCGAGCCAGTGCACATGTAAACAATTTGATTCTCAGGAATACTTGCTGCATCTTTTAGGTCAATAAAAATATCATCTGGTGCCACTAGATATTCAAGGTCTTCAGCAATCTGCATGTTACGAACCATAGATCTTCCAACCAACGCAACTTTGCGGTTGTGGGCAGCAGCAGCGTTTAATACCTGCTGGACTCTGTGCACATGGGATGAGAACGAGGCCACAATGACTTTTCCAGGAGTTCTAGAAATAACATCATCAATTACTGGCCCGATGTCTTTTTCTAACGGAGTAAAGCCGGGCACATCGGCATTCGTTGAGTCAGACATGAACAGATCAAGTCCTTCTTCACCAATGCGGGCAAAAGCTCGAAGATCAGTTAGACGATTATCAAGTGGAAGTTGATCCATCTTGAAATCGCCTGTGTGCAGAACTGATCCTGCTGCTGTTCTAATAGCAACAGCAAGTGCATCTGGAATCGAGTGATTAACCGCGATGAACTCTAAGTCGTAACCTGAAACGGTTTTTCTGTCACCCTCGCGAACTACATACTGGTTACCAATAATCTTGTGCTCTTTGAGTTTTGCATCTAGAAAAGCCAGGGTTAGTTCTGATCCATAGATTGGGATATCCGCTCGCATCTTTAACAGATAAGGAACACCACCGATGTGATCTTCGTGACCATGGGTGAGCACCATGCCAATGATGTCCCCCAACCGGTCATTGAGGTAATTCAAGTCAGGCAAGATAAGGTCAACACCTGGTTGGTGTTCTTCAGGAAATAGCACACCGCAGTCAACAATTAGAATCTTCTTATCGATTTCAAACACAGTCATGTTGCGACCGATTTCACCGATGCCACCCAGAGGAATTATGCGCAGCACCCCAGCTTTCAGAGCTGGTGGATTCGGCAGATTATCTAGCATCATGATTATCTGGTTGTGCCAGCCACCTTCGGCAAAGCACCACCGGCTGCAGCATTACGGTCAGGTCTAAAGTTCTCAAAGTTGAGTCCAGGGACGGTGCCAACCTCATCAATGTCAGCTTCAATACGAGCTGCTTCTGATTCTTCTGGTCCAACCAGAGGCAGGCGTACTCGAGGGCTTGCAATTAGACCAAGTCCGTTCAAGATGTATTTAGCAGCCACTGTGCCTGGCACGTGAGTCATGGTTGCACGAACTAAAGGCTCAAGAGCATTGTGCACAGCAAGTGCGGAATGGAAGTCATTTGCATTTGTTGCATCAACCAAATCGCGATAAGCCTTAGGTGCAATGTTTGCCGTTACTCCAATCAAACCAGTTGCGCCGATTGCAATGTGTCCGAGCACGTTGCTGTCATCACCTGAGAAATAAAGTAGATCGGTTTCATTTAGCACCCGAGATACTTGAGCAAAATCTCCCTTAGCATCTTTGATAGCAACAACATTCGGGTGTTTGGCAGCACGAAGAATAGTTTCAAAATGAATTGGAATACCGGTGCGACCTGGAATGTCATAGAGGATAACCGGCAAATCAGTCGCATCTGCGATTAATCTGAAGTGTGTAAGAACACCAGCCTGAGTCGGCTTGTTGTAATAAGGGGTGACAATCATGACACCATCTGCACCAGCTGCTTCACTGGCTTTGTATAACTGAATGGCATGGGCCGTCTCATTCGAACCACCGCCGGTAATGATCTTTGCTCGTCCAGCTGAAACTGATTTACCAACTTTTACCAACTGCAGTTTTTCAGCATCAGTCAGGGTGCTGGTTTCGCCAGTTGTTCCAGTAACAACGACGCCATCAGCGCCATTGGAAATTATGTAATCAAGGTGCTTCTCGGTGGCATCCCAATCGACTTCACCTTCCGAGGTCATAGGAGTAACAAGAGCCACCAATACTTGGCCAAATAGGTCTTTATGCTTTTGCGACATAGGTAAAGATTAGCGGGCTATGGCGCTACTCGACCGTTCTCGTTAAAAGCCTGATAGGTATAAGGCATTAGCTCTGCCCAGAAATCTTCCATCTTCTCAGCACACATCTCAATTTCACGCTGAGGGAATGATGGGAAGTGAGTACCTTCGCGCTTAGTTCTAAGGCTTAGGAAGTTCATCAAAGCTCTTGAGTTCATGGTCACATACATCGAAGAGTAGATGTTCAAAGGAAGAACAATGCGGGCAACTTCTCTAGCCACACCTGCTTCAAGCATGCGCTTGTATGACTCGTATGCCTGCTGTGAGGTAGTTCTAGATTCTTGTTCCACTAATGCAATCTGCTCAGCACTACCTGGCAGGAACTCATAGTGACCTGTTTTACCAACCTGCAAAAGATTACGTTCTGGACCTGGAACATAAAACACCGGGTTCAGCTCCTTGTATCGACCTGATTCTTCGTTGTATGAAGCAATGCGGTGACGCATGAACTCACGGAAAACGAAGATAGGTGCTTGAACATAGAAAGTCATTGAGTTGTGCTCAAATGGCGAACCGTGACGATCACGCATCAGGTAATTGATTAATCCCCGGCTGCGCTTCTCATCTTCACTGGCGTCAGTGTGAGCTGCCGCTGCCTCTAGGCTTTGCTCCCCTTGGGTGGACACCCTGGCTGCAAATAGGACATCGCTATCAGATGCGCTAGAGCGCACCAACTCAACCGTTACATCACTACGAAAGATAATCTCAGACATTATTGAAGTTTACCCTTGTGATCTTGCTAATGCTTGACGCATTGCCGACCTGGCTCGTTTTCTATCCCCGCAGGCATCATAAATAAGCCCTAGTGCGAACCAGTTACGCCAGTTAGTCTCATCTGCCAAGGCAGCATCCTTATACTCTTGGAACTCCTGCAGAGCCTCTGCTTTGTTGGCTCTTCCTGAGGGCAAAACACTGAATCTGAACCTAGGCCAATCTCCCTCAGCTTCTAGCCGGACACCTAACTTCTCGATAGCCAACCCAAAACGAAGTTCACGGTAAATAGTCCATGCTCCGACCAGCGGCAAAAACAAGATGGCAAAGCCCATGATCTTGGCAACAATGTTTGGCTCTACGAGAAACAGATAGCCCTTTTGGCCCAAAAGCGCCAAATACATCACCACAAGTGCAGACATAACCACTGCACCTAATTTTGCTGAAGTCATAACTTAGATTCCTAAGACTTTATCCAACCCAATGGTTAGTCCCGGGTTTGTCGCAGCAAAGCGAATGGAATGCAAAATGCCAAGAGCATATGCCTGAACCGAGCTAACCTCATGAGAAATGTTTAAGACTTCGCTAGGACCTGTAAGCAAGATCTCTTGCTTTGCAGAGACGCCATCAAGTCGAAGGCTATGAACTGGAATACCAGAAACAACCTGGCCTCTGGCTTCTTGACCAACACCTTGAATCAGCGGTTGATCTAGTCCTGCATCTTTACGACTTGATGAAATCATTTCAGCAGTCCTAATCGCCGTCCCAGAAGGAGAATCAACTTTGCCAGCATGATGAGTCTCAATAATCTCAACTGCATCAAAGTGTTTGGCAGCAAGAGCTGCGAACTTTGACGCTAAAACTGAGCCAACTGAAAAATTAGGCACAATTACAACAGCCGATTCAGAAACCTGCAACGCTGAGCTAAGCCCTTCTGACCAACCACTGGTGGCTACCAAAACATTGATTTTGTGCTCGAGCGCAAAAGCAACAATCCCTTTGCTTACCTCAAGTTTGGTTGCCTCAAAAATAACGTCAGCACCAATTGCTTGAGCCAGCTCACTCTTGGAATCAAGGGCCGAGTGAAGTTCAAGATCCTGTGCATTCTGAATTACCTCGAGCGCTAATTTACCCATGCGCCCGGAAGCACCGATAACAGAAACCATAATTGTCATGAGATAAAATCTACCAATCCACTACACGAACTCATCAAATAAAGACTCTTTGATTTCACCAACAGCAACAAAAGACTTTGGTGCATCGAACATCAACTTAGCCAATTCTTGAACATCAGCTAACTGGACAGCCGCATATCGAGCCAGAGATTCATCCAGATCAATAAACTCTCCATCGGTCAGTTCTGCTCCAGAGAGCCTAGACATTCTGGCCTGAGTGCTCTCAAACTTCAAAGCCAAACCACCGGAGATATTTCCCTTGGCAAGTGCAAGCTCTGCCTCAGTTATGCCATCAACAGAAACCTTGCCTAGCTCCTCAAGCATTAGCTTGATAACTTCCTTCGACTTCTGTGGTGAACACCCTGCATACAAACCAAAGGCAGCCGCGTCGCTATAACCCTGGTTGAAAGAGTAAACAGAGTAAGCAAGTCCACGTTTCTCACGTATCTCCTGGAACAAGCGTGAACTCATTCCGCCACCGAGAACAGTGTTCAAGACTGCCATTGCGTAACGTCGCTTATCCCCCGCAACCAAACCAAGGGATCCCAAAATGATGTTGGCCTGAGCAATTGGACGATTAATTACTTTTACCGATGGCGTTGGCTCAATAACTGCAACCTCTTGGCTACGCCAATCTCTTGGAGTTGCCTTCAAACTGCTATCCCAGCCGGCTAGGGCTAGGTTCTCTGCTACCAATGCCAAAAGCGCATCATGGTTAACGCCGCCAGCTGCAGTAATAACTAAGTCTTCAGGACGATAGTTTTTTTGATAATGCTGCCAAACTGCATCTCTGCTAACAGCCTTGATGGTTTCAGGTGTTCCACCGATAGGCCTGCCCAATTCGTGACCACCTAGGACAGCTTCAAAAAAACTTTCGTGAGCAACATCTTGCGGGTCATCATCATTCATCGCCAGCTCTTCGAGAATTACAGTTCTCTCGTTCTCAAACTCAACTGGATCTATCACAGATGAAGTCAACATGTCTGCAATTACTTGAACGGCAATAGGAATAGCTTTGTCTTGGACTCTGGCGTAGTAAGAAGTGTGTTCTTTACCAGTTGAAGCGTTAGATGCTCCACCAACCGAATCAAAGGCAACAGCAATTTCTAAAGCAGTTCTTGTCTTAGTTCCCTTAAACAAAAGATGTTCTAGGAAATGTGTTGAGCCATGATGTCCGTCAACTTCATCACGAGAACCAACCGCAACTGAAAAGGACACGGAAGCACTTTGTGCTCCTGGAACTGTTTCAGTTAAAACGCGAACACCGCTTGGGAGAACAGTGCGGCGTACCGTACTGCCTCCCGAAGCGGTGAACTCTAATTCGGGTTGGTCAAGATTGAACTGAACTACGCTCATCTTGGTTTTGGAATCTATTCTTCGTCTGAGCTGTCGTCAGAGGCAACTTCGCCTTCGACTACAGGAGAAAGAGAAAGCTTTCCACGGTCATCAATCTTGGTAAGTTCTACCTGTATCTTCTGACCAACTGAAAGAACATCTTCAACATTCTCAACACGCTTGCCAGCTAGCTTGCGTAGTTCAGAGATGTGTAGCAATCCATCCTTACCAGGGGTAAGTGAGATGAAAGCACCGAAGGTTGCAAGCTTCACAACAGTTCCTAGGAATCGTTCACCGATTTCTGGCACATGTGGGTTTGCAATGCCATTGATCATCGCACGAGCAGCTTCGGCAGCTGGACCATCGGTTGCACCGATGTAAACAGTTCCGTCGTCCTCGATTGAGATGTCAGCGCCAGTTTCTTCCTGGATCTGGTTGATCATCTTTCCCTTAGGGCCAATGACCTCACCGATCTTGTCCACTGGAATCTTCACAGAGATGATTCGTGGAGCGTTAGGTGACATCTCATCAGGTTCGCTAATAGCCTGAGCCATTAGGTCCAAGATGCTCAAACGAGCATCCTTAGCCTGAGATAGTGCACCAGTAAGAACTGATGAAGGAATACCATCTAGTTTGGTATCCAACTGGATAGCTGTGATGAACTCTGAAGTTCCAGCAACCTTGAAGTCCATGTCTCCCAGTGCATCTTCTGCACCAAGGATGTCTGTCAAAGCAGCGTACTCAGTCTTACCATCAACAGTGTCTGAAATCAGACCCATTGCAATACCAGCAACCGGAGCACGAAGCGGCACACCAGCATTTAGTAGTGACAAAGTCGAAGCACAAACAGAACCCATAGAGGTTGAACCGTTTGAACCTAGAGCTTCAGATACCTGACGGATTGCGTAAGGGAATTCTTCACGTGAAGGAAGAACTGGAACCAACGCGCGCTCAGCTAGAGCACCGTGACCAATCTCACGACGCTTAGGAGTTCCAACACGACCAACTTCACCAGTTGAATAAGGTGGGAAGTTGTAGTTGTGCATGTATCGCTTAGAAGTAACAGGTGAAAGTGAATCAATCTGCTGTTCCATCTTCAACATGTTCAAGGTAGTGATACCCAAGATCTGAGTCTCTCCACGCTGGAAGATAGCTGAACCGTGTACGCGAGGAATAACAGCAACTTCACAATCGATCTTGCGAATGTTTGCCTTGCCACGACCATCGATACGGATACCCTCTTTTAGAACACGGGTACGAACAACCTTCTTGGTTACTGACTTGTATGCAGCTGAAACCTGGTTTAGCTGAGCATCATCTAGAGACTCTGCAAGCTTTTCCTTTACAGATGCCTTTAGCGCATCGTCAGCATTCTGACGCTCGGTTTTATCTGCAACCTGGTAGATGCGACCTAGTTCTGCTTCTGCCAGAGCCGCAACAGCTGAGTAAACCTCATCGGTGTATGGAGCGAACAGTGGGTAGTCTGCGGTTGGCTTTGCAGCTTCTGCTGCAACAGCCTGCTGTGCTTTAACCAACTGAGCAATGAAAGGCTTAGCAGCTTCAAGACCCTGAGATACGATCTCCTCGTTAGGAGCACTTGCGCCTTCGTTCTTGATTAGGTTCCAAGAAACTTCGGTAGCTTCCGCTTCAACCATCATGATTGCAACGTCTTCTTTACCGTTTTCGATGATTAGGCGACCAGCAACAACCATGTTGAATACTGCACGCTCTAACTGTGAGTGCTTAGGGAAAGCAACCCACTGACCATCGATAAGTGCAACACGCACACCACCGATAGGACCTGAGAATGGGAGACCGGCAAGTTGGGTTGACATCGATGCAGCGTTTATAGCAAGTACGTCATACATCTCATCCGGGTGAATTGCCCAAACAGTAACAACAACCTGAATTTCGTTACGAAGACCATCAGGGAATGATGGACGTAGAGGGCGGTCAATCAAACGACAGGCCAAGATAGCTTCGGTTGATGGACGACCTTCACGACGGAAGAATGATCCTGGGATACGACCAGCTGCATACATTCTTTCTTCAACGTCAATAGTTAAAGGGAAGAAGTCGAACTGATCTTTAGGGGTCTTGCTTGCTGTTGTTGCTGAGAACAACATGGTTTCCTCGTCGATATAAACTGCAGCTGCACCCTGTGCTTGCTGAGCTAGACGACCGGTTTCGAAAC
>Ga0209084_1000917_pt1 | contig 26263 bp, 29 predicted proteins | sample C_130820_MF_Meta_FD_187309 | JGI IMG/M metagenome (GOLD analysis project Ga0209084, IMG submission 187309) | Freshwater microbial communities from Lake Croche, Canada to study carbon cycling - C_130820_MF_MetaG (SPAdes) (version 2) | ecosystem: Environmental > Aquatic > Freshwater > Lake...
AAAACTTCACGAAGAGTATAAACAACTAACAGCTAGTTAAGGAGAATCACAATGGAAAGAGAATGCGAAGATTGTGGAAATATTTTTTTAGATAACAGATATTTCAAAGGAGAATTGCCAAAAAATGCATTTTGTCCACTCTGTTGTTTAGAAAGATATTTTGCAGATGTAGACCATGGAAATAAAGTTCTAAAAGAAGAAACTTGGAATTTTAGATCAAATTGGAAAGCAAAAGTTTGGAATAGCTCCTCGCTATACGAAGAAAGCTCTGATTTTCTTCATATAGATATAAAACAAGGAAAACTTGAATTAGAAATGGCAATTAAAAAAAGAGAAGGTTATACTGATGAATTCCTTGTTTGGATTGGAGATAAGCAGTTTATATGCAAAGCAGAACCAACAGATGAAGAAGCAAGGCATGAACAAGGAAAAATCTTAAGTGAACACAGTCCTTTAGAAATATTGGACAAAGAAATATAATTCCTTAGTTCACGCAAATGCGTTTCCGTGAACTAAGAGCATTCCTTAGTTCACTTTGCTGGACTAAGAACATTCCTTAGTTCACGCAAACCGCTTTCTCTTAACTAAGGACATTCTTTAGTTAAGGGAAACTTAACATAAATTAATTACAAAATCTTATTATTGATCCTCATAAGCCTAACATCTTTCTTCTTGTCATCTTTTTCTGGTGCTGTACTAACTCCATCTGCTTGATCATAAGCAAATATTCCAAATTGTAATATTGTGTAAATATCACTTCTAAGCATTACATCAATTGATGTCGTAATGCCATTTTTAACAATACTAGATAAAAGCCTTTTAGCCATGACTGGATCAACAGAATAAGAATGTGTTCTTAAACAAAATCTATAATTACAATTCAACTGACCATGAATTGGAATACTACCCCAATAATTATTCTGAAGCTGTTCAATGCTTCCCAAATATATAATCGCATTAAATGCTGGATGATGTGTGAAATTCTGTAAAACAATTGCATCATGTTCCAAAGCAATAATTGGTCTGTCTATTTCAACACAATGAGACCAAAGTGCAACATGACTTAAAACAGTACAAATTTCAGTAAGTGCCAATGCTTCATTTGCAACTTTAACCCATTTCACCCAATTTTGATTTTTCAAATGTTCTGGAACTATTATTTCTCCAGTAGTTCCATTGAATGCTTCTGATACCTTATATGGCATTTTAACTTTATCACAGCTTTCTGCACATCTTCTAGACATCGACTCCGAAAGTTCATGACCTTTTATCGTAATAATATATGCAGATTCTATTTCTGTGTTGTAATTGAAATTTAATGTTTCTTTTAGTTTTTCCATTGTTAAGCCTTAAATGGAACATCATGTTCGTATATGGTGGTTTCTCCTGCCATGTCTGCTGCGAAAATACCAAATGATACTATTGAAAACTCTTGCACCTTCATCATTACATCAACCGCAGTATAAATTCCTCTTTCAATCGCATGTGATACTAAATTTTTAGCGACTAATGGATCAATTGAGTAAGCGTGTGTTCTGAGAATGTAACGATAATTGTGACCCATTTGTGCATGTGGTGGTATGGGATTCCAATAATTACTTTTAACCTGTTCGCTGCTGCCCAAATAAACAATTGAATTGAAAACATTGTGATGCGTAAAAGGTTGAAGCATAATAGCATCATGTTCTAGTGCTACCAAAGGCATGTCTTCTTCTATGCACTTACACCAAAGAGAAAAATGAGAAAGCCAACAACAAATTTCTGGTTTAGTTAAACTGTAATTTGTTAATTTTAACCACTTTAACCAATTAGTATTTCTAGCATGTTCTGGAACTTTGATCTTTTCGCCAGTGCCATCAAAGGCATCCCATATAACTGCTTTTTGACCAACCCTACCACAAGACTCAAGACATCGTTGCCCCATAAGCTCTGAATTCTTATGATCTTTGATAGTGATAATATAAGAATTACTTACTTCTGTGTTATAGTTCCAGTTAAGTGTTGGTTCTAATATTTCCATTTTACCTTAAATCATCTATAAGAATTTCTTGATCAAATTCTTTTGGAAAACATCCAAGATCAAACATCTTCTTTATACAATTGTTATAAAGGTCTGTAGTTGAACTTTTGTAAACTGCATTATTTCTTGCAATTGCAGCAAGTTTTATTGAAATTTCTTTTAATTCTTCAAATTCTTTTTTATAGTTTTTCATATATTAAAATAGCGTGTTATTTCATTTTATCAAACTTGTGAATCTTCCTTTTTTAATTTTTTTTCTTAAAACTGCCTTGTTTATTTTTCTTTTTATCTTCGGAAATCTTTTTTCAGATTCAACATTTTTACGAAGCTTTTTCAATTTAACAACTTCTACCAATAATTGAAATGTTAAATATGATAAATATAATAAAATGCCAATAATAGTTATTGGCATCAATATAAAAAATACAGCAATCACTTACTTGGCATCCACTTGTTCAAAGGGAATTCAACATTAACCCATTTCTTAAGCGGAAACTCTATCTGTTTGCCTTCATTTGAAACATAATAACATTTTATAATTCCACTTTCATATCCTTTTGTCAAAATCGAAGACTGCCAATCAATCAATTTGTTTTCGTTTTTCGCAGTCTCGTATCCATCACTAAATCCAGTATTGTAATTCTTTAATCCTTCGTAATCCGCATTGTCTTCCAGAACAAACGCCTTGCTCTGCAAAGATCTATAATCTTCTATTGAGTTTTTTATCTCTGCATTTAAATACATGCAGTACGAAATAGGAATCAATGTGAAAAGAATGTATATCGCAATAACTGGAGAATTAAGTTTCATTTTTGCCTCAAAAAAAGTATAAATTATCTGGCGTATTGACTTCGGTATTTTTTCTCAGCTTCTAACCTAGCATCAATTGCTTCCTGTTTTGTCAAAAATGCTCCAAGTTTTATTTTTTTAGATTTTACTGTTATCTGTGCAATCCATCTCTGCTTACGATGATCCCAATGAACACCCTTAACTCCAGATGTGTTTTTGCAATGAATCTTTGCATTAACTAAATTTTCAACATGAGGGCAAACTTTCAAATTAGATATATCATTGTTCAAATTATTTCCATCAATATGCCCAATGGTCAAACCTTTTTTTATATTTGTTTTTTTGGAAATCATGTAAACAGCCCTCCAAGTTGAAATTCTTCTTTCAACTCCATCGACAGTTAACATTACACTGCAATATTTTCTTCCGTCTTCATCTGTAAATACGGTTCCAGCCTGTCCTCCAGCATATTGTTCATTCCAACGACCAACACTTTCTTCTCTCTCTTTCCATGTCAATCCAGTAACACTTGAAGGATCTACTTCAAAGTATTGGCTCAAAAAATCCCAGTTCAATTCTTTAGGTTTGGAGTTCCTAGGCATATTACTTCTTTCTTTCTTTCTTGATTTTCTTGCCTAATTTAACAGCATCATCAACACCAGTCCAACGAAAACATTCTATCATAGAATTGGTAGTTTGCATATCCATTATCTCTGGACATTTTTCGCACATTTCTTGAATATGTGAAACATCAGGGTAATGTCGCAAACATCCCTTCGCCATTTCTCGTACTTCTTTTGGAATTCTCTTTAAGTTAAATGCAAGATCAACCAAGAATTTTCTTGTCTGTGCAATTGATCTAGTTCTTTCGTATGGCAAAGTCATATTTTCCCCGATATTCAAACAACCTGATATATCTTCTCCACTATCAAACTTCTCGTCAAATTCTTCTGCCTTCATCGCAATCTCACAATAGCTCTAGCGGAACAAGCCAATGTTGCACAACCACTAACTACTGCTTCGTATGCGATTTTATCTTGCTCTTTTAACGCAAGTTGATATTTCTTCGAGACAATATTATATCTTTTATGAGATTCAAAAGTAGCAATTCTTGCATTTCGCAAAGCTAACTTTGATTTGTGAACGGAAAAAGAAGCGTCTAAAACCTCTTGCTGCAATTCCTGTAGATTCATTCTTCGATCTCATCGTTTGGACTAAGTAATATTACGATTTGAAACAATATCGCCAAAAATAGCAATGCCAAAATTAAATGATTCAAAGCCATATTTTTTACATCCTAAATTTCTTGTTGACTTCAGAAAGGTCTGAAACTGTAATGACATGCACGAAATCTTGATCATAAATATCATTGATCACACATATCCATTTTTCTCCAACTTTAATCTCTACATTCAAATCATTATTTTTTCTTGATAGTCTCACATGTGATGTCGAAACAGTATCAGAACAGTTTAATTTTTTTATTTCGGCAATAGTATTTTTTACTGCTTGTTCATCTATTTCAATTTTATTAGTAAAAATTACTTCTTCTGATCTAATATCTTTCGAGTAGCTTTCAAACTCTTCTATAACAGTTTCAGAAGCAGTTTCCCCAAATCCATTATTATAGTCATTAGGCTTACTTGAAAGATAAGTCACTCTAGCTTGTGTGTTATTTATGCCACAGTAAAGGACTTTATTATCCCAATAGGTAAATTGATTACGATATAGATTTGTCTTTCTTTCAATTACTCTATATATCATTTTTCATTTCCTTGTTCAGATCAATAGGAATCGCATGCACACCATTCAAATACGCATCAAGAACATCCGCACCAGTCATATCCTTTTGCAATATAATCGCACCTCTTAGATTTAAATCTCTCAAAGTGTCAGAATCAAAATTGCGAATCACTTCATCACTTTTGTTTTCAACCTTGCTCATTTCTGACTGCTCTCTTCTAAGTTTACCAGCATTTGTTCCCTAGCGGAAAGCAATTCTAAAGCCATTTTCAATTTGACTTTCAAATCTGCATTTTCCTTCAATAGTTCTTTGGTCACAGTTTGTGACCTTATAATTTCTGGATTGTAAATTTCCGACCACAGCTTTTTGTTCATGTCCAAATCTGGTATCTGAACTTCATCAATTCCAAGATTTTTCCAATGCTGTGTCATTTCTTTTTGATGTTCTCGTATCGCTTTTTCGTATCGCTCGACCAACGACTCAAGCAGACCATGATAAGACTGAAGTTCCAGATTGTATCCAGTAATCCTTTTGTTGTATTCGTTGTTGGTGTCAATAATCCTTTTAAGTTCTTCAATGTATTCTTTTTGATGTTTTTGAATCTCAAGATTGCATTCGCTATCGTCAAGCATAGCCCTTTCCAGTTCAACTATGTATTGCTGTGGGCTTTTTCCAGCCTCACCTTCTTTTCCAAGATGTCCTACTACTCCACTTGCACCCTTTGTGTTGGTAGCTTCCCCCTTTGTGTTGGTAGCTTCCCCCTTTGTGTTGGTAGCTTCCCCCTTTGTGTTGGTAGCTTCCCCCTTTGTGTTGGTAGCTTCCCCCTTTATGTTGGTAGCAAGGGGAGGAGTTGCTTCCGTAAGGGGAGGAGTTGAATCCCATTCCTCCCATTCCTTGCCGATATGTCTCTCTTTGATATCATCCCGAAATTCGTTTCGTGATGATGCCTCATCTCCCTTGAATTTACCCAATTCCGCATGCAGTCTTTTTTCTCTATCTTTTTGATTTTGATGGAACAATTCAGGATCAGCCATTTCAAGCATGTGCGAAAAACATTTTTCTTCGTCTGTTTTGTCCAATTCGCCACGAAAAGTTACTTTCAAGAGATACGAAGAAAGAATTGAATCGACAAGATGAGACACGCCAACACATGTAACCGTATAGACAGATGGACCGAAATATCGTTGGAAGCCACCCCAAATAATTCTATTGAATTGCTTCATTGATAAGTCTATCGAGACTACAGATGCAGGTTCCGTCATCTCAGACCATGCCTTGACAACAATTATTTCTTCGGAAATTTTACTACTATCTATGGACTCTATTTTCGTAAGACGCATTCTTCCTTGCTGACCAGCAGGGTGATGTTCAAGTCCATAAAGTACAATCTTATAGATGTGAAACGAATAAAGATTCATTTCCACTGAGACATACATTGGATCTTCAGTTGTCATCGTCATTCTCCATCATAAAATAATCTACAATCAAAGGAACACCAATTTGCAATACGAAAATCATTGCTATCACCAAGAACAAAATGTAATATTCGTTTTTCATTAATTTTTCAATTTTACCAGAAAGCCAAAATGAAAAAGAAAAAATGCTAAACTGAAAATCAGAATAATCGTAATCAGATCTTATCATTTAAAAAAGTCCTTTTTCAAATAATATCTTCCTTAATTTCTCCAATGGTGCTTTCCAACATCTTGGCTTTTCTTGTCGTAAAAGTGTCACATTGTCACCATACCAAGGAGATTTATCACCACTATGACTCCAAACATAATAAGCAGAAATCGGAACCATTATGAATACTTCCTTCCCACTTGAAGCACAAAGGTGGGCAATACTTGTACAAGTTGTTATAACAAAATCAAGACTTTGAATAAATCCCAAAGTCTCTTGAAATGAATCCATTTTTTCAGATAAATCAATCAAATTTGGGAAATCCTTGATTTCCTCAAGTCCATTGTCTCTCTGCAAGCTGTAGAATGTTCCATCCACATCTTTTAAAACTTCATATAAATCTTTTACATTCACGCTGCGGTGCAAGTCATGATCATAAGCAGGGCAACCCTGCCACCTAATGCCTATTTTTGGTGACTTTCCATCTAACTTGCACTTATCATCATATTCCTTAGAAGACGAAATATAGGGCTTATCCCATAGGTCTTTATACTCAAGATTTAGATAGATAGGAAGATGCATTGAATATGTCCACTTTAAATCTGGAATATCCTTCAATTCTTCCAAATTCGTAATTACAGGAAATCCACTATTTTTGAATATCTCAAGAAGTCCTTTTCTTTCATTCTTCCATTCTTCCTTATGCCAAACTGCATACCAATAAGCATTGATTCCTCTTTCCTTGAGATGTTTCATGAACCTTATGTTGATGATCTCGTCTCCAGAACCTGCTTCTGCATAAATTACCAAATTTTTAATATCTGGTGAACCTTCCCACAAAGGAAGATTTAACTTCTTGTTCCTTGAAAAAATTGTTTCCTGGTTCCACAATCTCATTTTTGCACCGTCTAGTATAAAGTGCCTCAATCCTTCTTGGAATTTATCTCTATAAAGGTAATATGTTCCAAGATTGAACTTGATTTTGAGTGCAGTTTCTTCTGGAAGTTCTTTATAATTTGCAAGGACATGGTGCAATATCTCTTCAGCTTCTGTTTTCCTGTTGGAAAGGAAGAGGGCATATGCCTTTTCCAGTTGCAAATCATAATCCATTGGAATCAGCTTTTCATTGGCATTGATGTAGGTCAATGCTTTTTCGGGATAATTTGCGTGGTTGTAAACATTGATGAGATTGAATCTAGTCATGTACATCAGTTGTGGGCTGTGTGCATTCACAAGTGCCTTCTCACCATGCTTTATGGCTTCTTCATAATGTTGCAGCTTGAAATAGCATTTACTGATGTTATCTTGTTGCTCAAACGAAAAAGCGTTTTTAGCAAACACATCAAGTACTTGTTTGGCAAGGTTTTTTGCACCTAAATTCTTGAGTGTCATTACGAATGGCTCAAGATCATTAACACCAACATTTTCTTCTTTTTTCATGTGTTATTCCTTTATAACGATTAATTTGATAAAAACATCTTGATAAACATTTACAAGGTGTTCTGCATATCTTGCGATTTCCTCATATTTGCCTTCAGCTTCAAGTTGGGCATAGTCTGCATGAATTGAATAGTTGTAGTCTAAAACTTCAAAGTCAACATTGTGAGTGATTCCATGCCCGCTTGAACTTCCGTATGTTTCTTGGTGCCAAAGGCAGTATTTCTTGCTAAATTGTTTGAACATTTCGACAGTCAAAGCACGACAGTGGGTATAGTCACCAAAAAAGTTCCTTGCGAAGTGGTGTGGAAAAGCTATGTCTACTACTGCACCATTTTTGCATACTCGATATATTTCTTTTATGACATGACCCAAATCATGAATATGTTCTAAGATGTGGTGTGCTTTTACTTCCTCTACTGTGCTGTCTTCGAATGGAAGTTTTTCTGTTTCTAGGTTGTGGAGGTATTCTGGTTTGGTGTTTGGATCTGCGTCTACATTTACGAATCCCTCAAATCTTTTTAGTCCACCGCCAATATTGATCTTCATATTTGTCCTTTTTGTAATGACTAATTATTTCGTAATTGTCCTTGTTATTATTATAAGATAGGAGGGTTGATTTTGGCAAATTTGTTTTTATATGTTAGGCAGACTGAGATATGGATTGGATTTGCGTCTATATGTTAGGCAGACTGAGATATGGATTATGTGGTTTTTTCTTTTATGAATTCATCTGGTCCATTTATGAAGATTTTGCCGTCATATTGGATTATTGCTGGGCAGTTGTGTGTTTGGCAGAATGTTTGGATTTCTATAAGGACATTATCATCCATTTTCTTACCCATTTCGATAGCTCTGAGAAATTGACCTTTGCTCCATTTTTCGACTGATATGATGACTTTTGATTTTTCTGGTTTGAGGTTTTCTGAGAAAAGACCTTGGAGCCAAGCACACTGGTAGGTTTTGCAGACTTCTGGTCTGGTTTCGTATATTGAGCAATTTCCTTTGAGGAAATGGCATGGTTTTCCTCCGCCAAATTCGTGGCTGTAGGATTCTCCTTTTAGCCAGATGCAACAGGCATTGCAATCTCCACATTCCCTATTGATAGTCATCTTGGTATTGTGTCGCTGCTGTGTTGCGTTGTCCCATAGAAACTTCTTTCCAGTTTACTCCATACATTATAGTTTGAATAGGTGAAGATTTATTTGTAACTGAACTATCACCCAATTGACCAGTATCATTATTTCCCCAAGTCCAAAGTGTGCCATCGGTTTTTATACATGCTGTATTATAATACATACAAGTTGCTTGCTTCCAATTTTTGCCATATGCGATTGTTTGAACAGGTGAAGATCTATGTGTTGTTGTATTATTGGCACCTTGACCATATGAATTATGTCCCCAACACCAAAGCGTTCCATCATTCTTTACGGCTGCTGTGTGATAATAACCACAAGCAACACTTTTCCAGTTCGTGCCAAATGTAATAGTTTGTATTGGCGAACTTTTACTTACAATTGTGTTGTCGCCAAGCTGACCAAAGCCATTATCTCCCCAAGTCCATAAAGTGCCGTCTGTTTTTATTGCTGTTGTATAAGAATTTGCACAAGCAACTTGCTTCCAATTTGTTCCAAATGAAATAGTCTGTACTGGTGATGATTTAGAAACAGTTGTGTTGTCGCCTAATTGACCGCTTGAATTGCCACCCCACATCCACAAAGTTCCATCTGTCTTTATACATGCCGTTGTCGTACTTGCACCAGAAACTTGTTTCCAATTGTTTCCATATGCTGTTGTCTGTACTGGTGATGATTTTTTTATGATTGTGTTGTCACCCAAAAGACCATAACCGTTATATCCCCAACCCCATAAAGTGCCATCCGTCTTTATTGCTACTGTGTGTGAATATCCACCAGAAATCTGCTTCCAGTTTGTTCCAAATGCAATAGTCTGTACTGGTGATGATTTCCAAACTATTGTGTTGTCTCCCATCTGACCATAACTATTATTTCCAAAAGACCATAAAGTGCCGTCTGTCTTTGTAGCTATTGTGTGAAGATGGGGACAAAAAATTTGCTTCCAATTTGATCCCCAAGCAACAGTTTGAACTGGTGATGATTTAGAAACAGTTGTGTTGTCTCCCAACTGACCATAAGGTCCATAACCCCAAACCCACAGATTCCCGCTTCTGAAGTAATCAGCACGAACATAATAGTCTTCGAAATCTACTGTTGTATTATCGGCATTTACGAATCTAAATGGTGTTGACATTTGCCTCCAGATAGAAAACCTTTACAAGATTCTTGGAAATTGAGTGCCACAAAAAAGGTTTGAACATGACCATGTCGCCAGCGTTAAGTTCAAATGTGGCTGAATCATTCCAATTTTCTTTATTGAAGCAGTTTTCCTTTATGAATACTTGTAGTTCTTCCTGTACTTGCATTACATTGGAGTAGTTCTTTTCCTTGTGTCTATGCAATTTGAATGTAGTCTTCTCAAGTGGGATTATGCAGACCCAAAGGCTGTTCTGGTTAAAACTTTCGAAGTGGATGTTCTCGAATGGTTTTCTTAGTATTCCAGATTCTTTCGTAATGGTAATTTCTTGATTGAGGATTTCGCCAAATACTTTGTGCAGGTTTTCTGGAACTAGGTTGAAGTCTACGATTTCTTCTCCGTAAGTGTTCTCCTTGAACTGGAGGTCTTTTACCACTTCATATAGATTTTGCGTGTTGTAGAAATTTTCTATCTGTATGATCAAAAGTCACCGTCCTTTATCGCAAATGTCGTTGATCTTCCGCAAGAAACACTTTTCCAGTTTTGTCCGTATAAAATAGTTTGAGTTGGCGATGCTGGTCCAGTTGTTGTATTGTTCATTAATTGACCATGGTCATTATATGCCCAAGTCCAAAGCGTTCCGTCTGTCCTTATAGCTGCCGTGTGGTACAGTCCACAAGCAACGCTTTTCCAGTTTGTCGCATAGGTTATTGTCTGCACTGGTGACGATCTATTTACAGATGATATATTTTCTCCCAATTGAAGAGATGTACCGCTTCCCCAACCCCAAAGAGTTCCATTTGTCTTTGTGGCAAACATGTGCTGTCCAGTAAAAGAATAAAGTTGCTTCCAGTTTGTTCCGAAAGCAACTGTTTGTACTGGCGAACTTTTACTTGCTGTTGAGTTGTCGCCTAACTGTCCATTTAAATTATATCCCCAAGTCCACAAAGTGCCATCAGCCTTTATTGCTGCTGTAGACTGATAGCCAGCACATACTTGCATCCAATTTGTGCCGAACGCCACTGTTTGTACTGGTGAGTTTCTTTGCGTTACAGAATTGTCGCCAAGTTGACCATAAAGATTGTATCCCCAACACCAAAGCGTTCCATCGGATTTTACTGCTGCTGTATGTAATCTTCCAGCAGAAACACTTTTCCAATTTGTGCCAAAAGCAATTGTTTGAACAGGCGAACTTTTACTTGATGTTGTGTTATCTCCAAGACATCCTGTTCCATTATATCCCCAAGTCCATAATGTTCCGTCTGTCTTTATTGCTGTTGCATGCATCCATCCGCAACCAACTTGCTTCCAGTTTGTGCCAAAGGTTATTGTTTGGACAGGCGATGATTTATCGGTTGTGGTGTTGTCGCCTGATTGTCCAGTTACAAATGTTCTTCCGTTTTCAGAATTGCTTCCCCAAGTCCACAAAGTGCCATCTGTCTTTATTCCAGCACTAAAATCATATCCGCAAGATACTTGTTTCCAGTTTGCACCCCAAGCAATAGTTTGAACAGGTGATGATTTTTTCACTACCGTGTTGTCGCCTAAGCCACCATAAGTATTGAACCCACAAGTCATCAGCATGGGAGTATCGAATTGGTTGAGTAGATTTGGGTATACGGAGATGAGGTAGTCCTTCTCGATCAAGGTCTTTCCAAGATCGACACCTTTCTCATCTATGAATCTAGTTGTGATGCTTCCTGTAACTGCCATATTATCCTTCTGGTGTAGGTGTAGGCATGATGGGATCAGGCACTACTTCTTTCATTATTATAGTATCAACAGAAATATGATCTGCTGCGTTTTCTATTTCGTTTAATTTTGCGAATTCCCAATCGAAAGCAGCTTGAACAACCTTGTCTATTTCCGAGATGATAATCTCCAAATCAGACTTCGTAATTTCCATCCAAGTCTGTGGGAATTTCCAGTATGCGGTAAGGTCGCCTATAGACAATATTTTTGACGCATATACAGCACGACTTTCCCTGTCTGTGCTTACTGTTACTTCCTGTCCTTTAAGGGTTATCTTTATGTCTTTTATTTCCCTTGATCTTCTTTCTGAAGATAGTTGTTGTATCAAATTAGCTTTTGCTATTTGTAGTATAAGAGGTTTAACTTCATAGTTTGCTATTGCAAGGTTTTCTGTTATTTCCCAGTTAGGTCCAGTCAATTCCTCTATCTTTGGGTTGTATTCTGGTTTTATTTCCCTTACTTGGAATATTTTTGTTTCTTCGTTTATAGTCCATGGAACATTTGCTTCGTCTGGGAAATGAACCTTGATGTCTAGCTCAAGCTCCTCTTGGAGAATTGAACTGATCATCCTTGGATTCCATTTCAATAAAGTCTGAATTATATTTCCGTTGTTTATTATTGCGTACATGTTTATATATCTCCGTTCGTTACTGCTGCTGTGTGATATCTTCCACAAGCAACTTGTTTCCAACTTGTTCCATATGCTGTTGTTTGAACTGGTGAGCTTTTATATACAATAGTATTATCGCCAAGTTGACCAGAACTATTACGCCCCCAAATCCAAAGAGTTCCATCGTTTTTTATTGCTGTTGTGGAATAATATCCGCAATCCACTTGTTTCCAATTAGTTCCAAAAGTAACTGTTTGTACTGGTGAGCTTCTTGGTGTTATAGAATTGTCACCAAGTTGACCATTTACATTGTATCCCCAACACCAAAGCGTTCCATCGGATTTTACTGCTGCTGTATGAGCATATCCATTACCTACAGAAACCATCTTCCATTTTGTGTCATATGTAATAGTTTGAACAGGTGAAGATTTGTTTGAGCTAAAACCATTCGTGTTGTCACCCAATTGACCAAAATCATTACGACCCCAACCCCAAAGAGTTCCGTCAGTTTTTATCGCTACTACATATGTATTTCCACAAGCAAGTTGTTTCCAGTTTGTTCCTAGTGCAACTGTTTGAACTGGTGAGCTTTTATATACAATAGTATTGTCGCCCAATTGACCATAAGCATTGCCACCCCAAGTCCATAAAGTTCCATCGGTTTTTATTGCTGCTGTGTGGTATCTACCACCAGCAGCCTGTTTCCAGTTTGTTCCGAATGCAACTGTTTGAACAGGAGATGATTTGTTTGCAGTAGTATTATCCCCTACACCGCCTTGAACATTGTTCCCCCAAATCCACAAAGTTCCGTCTGTCTTTATTGCTGCTGTGTGGTAATATCCACAAGCAACACTTTTCCAGTTTGTTCCAAAAGCAATTGTCTGAATTGGTGATGATTTGTTTGCAGTTGTGCTGTCACCTAGCTGACCATAAGTTGCATTGCTTCCCCAAGTCCACAAGGTTCCATCAGTTTTTATTGCTGCTGTATGATAATCACCACAGGCAATTTGTTTCCAATTTATTCCACCAGTTACAGTCTGAATTGGATTTGATTTGCTTACAGCAGTATTATCGCCTAATTGTCCTTCTAAATTCCTTCCCGAACAAAAAAGCGTATTTCCCACGAATTGGTCGAGAAGAAAAGCGTCAGAAACGAAAGCGGTTTTGAGGTCGCCATCAGGACCAGAAATGAAAGCCATTAAAGCCTCCTTTTCAGTTCGTCAATCTGAATCTGCTGTTCCTTTATTGCTTCTATAAGAAGACCAATAATATTTCCATAGGCAACGCTCTTCACGCCATCAGTTTCGTTGACAAGTTCTGGCAATACCTTCTCCACTTCCTGTGCAACAACACCAATTGACTTTCTTCCGTTTTCTTTCCAAGAGAAAGAAACACCACGCATATCACGAACCTTCTGCAATGCATCTGGAATCGTTACAATGTCTTCCTTCAAATTTAAATCCGAATTGGCAGTCACATTGCCACCAACTGTAAGATCGCCAGTAGATGGATTGAATGTCAACTTAGTGGATGAAGTGTATACTGTTCCTAGTGTTCCAGTAATCGCATTTGCATATGTCAGATACCTTGTTGCGTTTGTGGTTATATCATCAGTTATAGGAACGATACTTCCTTGATCAGACAAAGATAGATCAGCTTCGGTTTGGATTGCGTAAGTGGTTGTGTTTCCAGCATAAGCCTGTTTCCACTTAAGTCCATAAGTAACTGTCTGTACTGGCGATGATTTCGTAACAATTGTGTTGTCGCCTAACTGACCAGATGTTCCCAATCCCCATGACCACATGGTATTGTCAGTTTTGGTGCCAATCATATGTCCGTTGCCAGCAGAAACTTGTTTCCAAGTTGTGTCAAATGTTACTGTCTGAACTGGAGATGATTTCGAAACCGCTGTGTTGTCGCCAAGAGTTCCATTGGTTCCTTGACCCCAAGTCCACAAAGTACCATCTGTCTTTATACATGCTGTCATGCTATTGCCAGCGGAAACTTGTCTCCAGTTCGTTCCATAAGCAACCGTCTGTATAGGTGAGCTTCTAGAGCTTACTGTGTTTTCTCCAAGCTGACCAGAGGTGTTTATGCCCCAAGTCCAAAGTGTACCATCGTTCTTGACTGCTGCTGTGTAATAATAACCGCACGATATCTGAACCCAGTTCGAGCCGAATGCTGTTGTCTGAACAGGAGAACTTCTGTGAACTATGGTGTTGTCGCCAAGTTGTCCACTTGTATTTCTTCCCCAAGTCCACAAAGTACCATCTGTCTTTGTAGCTGCACAATGGTATGAGCCAGAAGCCACATTTTTCCAGTTTGTTCCGAATGCCGTTGTCTGTACTGGCGAGCTTTTAAGTGCAACTGTATTATCGCCAAGCTGACCATAAATCGCATTGTCACCCCAAGTCCAAAGTGTGCCATCGTTCTTGACTGCTACTGTATGAGCAAATCCACTAGCACTCTGAAGCCAAGTTGTTCCGCCAGCAACAGTCTGAACTGGTGAGGATTTGCTTAAAATCGTATTGTCGCCAAGCTGACCACTTGTTCCTACTCCCCATGACCAGAGAGATCCATCTGATTTTATAGCAGTCGTTGTCAAGTTGTGGTTAGAAACAGAAATCTGCTTCCAGTTTGTGCCAAACGCAGTTGTCTGGATTGGAGAAGACTTGCTTAATATTGTGTTGTCACCCAATTGACCGCTTGTTCCAAGACCAAAAGCCCACAATCTTGTGCTTGTAGAAAGGTAATCGCCAAGTTGATTTGCAGTTAATGCTCCACTTGCAGTTCCAGTCTGACCTGTGGCACCAGTCTGTCCTGTGGCACCTGTTGCTCCTGTTGCACCTGTCTGTCCAGTAAAACCAGTATTGCCAGTTGCACCTGTAGAACTTGTACCAGTCTGTCCTGTTGCACCAGTTTGTCCAGTTGCACCTGTAGAACTTGTACCAGTCTGACCTGTTGCACCAGTGTTTCCAGTTGCACCTGTTGAACTTGTACCAGTCTGTCCTGTTGCACCTGTTTGTCCAGTTGCACCTGTAGAACTTGTACCAGTCTGTCCTGTTGCACCAGTTTGTCCAGTTGCACCTGTTGAACTTGTACCAGTCTGTCCTGTTGCACCTGTGTAACCAGTATTTCCAGTTGCACCATTGTTACCAGTTTGACCTGTTGCACCTGTGTAACCAGTATTTCCAGTTGCACCTGTTTGTCCAGTTGCACCTGTTGAACTTGTACCAGTCTGTCCTGTTGCACCAGTATTGCCAGTTGCACCTGTAGAACTTGTACCAGTCTGTCCTGTTGCACCAGTATTGCCAGTTGCACCTGTAGAACTTGCACCAGTCTGTCCTGTTGCACCAGTATTGCCAGTTGCACCTGTAGAACTTGTACCAGTCTGTCCTGTTGCACCTGTATTGCCAGTTGCACCTGTAGAACTTGCACCTGTCTGTCCTGTTGCACCTGTTTGTCCTGTAAAACCATTTGCACCTGTCTGACCAGTAGTTCCTGTTTGACCTGTTAAACCATTTGTACCAGTCTGTCCTGTTGCACCAGTCTGTCCTGTTGCACCAGTTTGACCAGTAGTACCGCTTGGAAGTGTTTGGTCTAGCAAATCAATATCGGCTTCATTTTGTATTGCGAAAATAGAGGATGAAACACAAGAAACTTGTTTCCATTTATATCCATAAGTAATTGTTTGAACAGGTGATGATTTTGAATCGCCTGTATTATCTCCTAATTGACCAGAATAATTACTTCCCCAAATCCAAAGTGTGCCATCCGTCTTTGTAGCTGCTGTATTACTCGAGCCAGCATCGACTTGTTTCCAGTCTGTTCCATATGTAATTGTTTGTGCTGGCGATGACCTATTAGTTGTTGTATTGTCACCAAGAACACCATAAATATTGGACCCCCAAGTCCAAAGCGTACCATCATTTTTTATAGCAGCCATGTGGTTCTGAGAGCCAGCAATTTGTCTCCAGTCTGTTCCGTAAGCAATTGTTTGTACTGGCGAGCTTTTACTAGTTCCTGTGTTGTCGCCAAGCTGTCCATTATAATTATATCCCCATGTCCAAAGTGTGCCATCATTTTTTATAGCTGCTGTGCTAGTGTTACCACAAGAAACTTGTTTCCAGTCTTTTCCAAAAGTAATTGTCTGTACTGGTGACGATCTATCAGTTGTTGTGTTGTCACCCAATTCCCCTTGAGAATTAGCACCCCAACACCACAATGTTCCATCTATTTTTATTGCAGCACAATGTTTGTAGCCAGCAGCTACATTCTTCCAGTCTGTTCCGTAAGCAATTGTTTGTACTGGCGAGCTTTTACTAGTTCCTGTGTTGTCGCCTATATTTCCATTTGCGTTTCTTCCCCACACCCAAAGTGTTCCGTCTGTTTTTATTGCTGCCGAAAAATTAACATTGCCATCACAAATTGCAACTTTTTTCCAGTTTGTGCCAAAAGCAATAGTCTGTACTGGTGATGATTTTTGTGTTACTGTATTGTCACCTAATTGCCCATAATCATTCCGTCCAGAAGTCCATAATGTTCCATCAGTTTTAACTGCTAGAAAATGATTTTCTCCGCCAGATACTTGTTTCCAGTTTGTACCAAAAGCAACTGTTTGTACTGGCGATGATTTGGAAACAGTCGTGTTGTCGCCTAAACCACCATAACCATTACTTCCAAAAGCCCACAATCTTGTACTTGTGGAAAGGTAATCTGCAAGCTGATATGTCGTTAATGCTCCATTTGCACTTGTGCCTGTTGCACCAGTTTCTCCAGTAAATCCAGTAGCACCAGTTTCTCCAGTAAATCCAGTAGCACCAGTTTCTCCAGTAAATCCAGTAGCACCAGTTTCTCCAGTAAATCCAGTAGTTCCAGTTTGTCCTGTAAAACCAGTTTGACCAGTAGCACCAGTTTGACCTGTGGTTCCAGTTTGACCTGTAAAACCATTTGTGCCAGTCTGTCCTGTAGCACCAGTTTGACCAGTAGTTCCTGTCTGACCAGTAGTTCCTGTCTGTCCAGTGAAACCATTTGTGCCTGTTTGACCTGTTGCACCAGTTTGTCCAGTAAAACCATTTGTGCCAGTCTGTCCAGTTGCACCAGTTTGACCTGTGGTTCCTGTCTGTCCAGTAAAACCATTTGTGCCAGTTTGACCAGTAGCACCAGTTTGACCTGTAGTTCCTGTCTGTCCAGTAAAACCATTTGTGCCAGTCTGTCCAGTTGCACCAGTTTGACCAGTAGTTCCTGTCTGTCCAGTAAAACCATTTGTGCCAGTTTGACCAGTAGAACCAGTTATTCCAGTAGTTCCTGTTTGACCAGTTAAACCATTTATGCCAGTCTGTCCTGTTGCACCAGTTTGACCAGTGAAACCATTTGTGCCAGTTTGACCTGTAGTTCCTGTCTGTCCAGTAAAACCATTTGTGCCAGTCTGTCCTGTAGTTCCAGTCTGTCCTGTGTAACCAGTAAAACCAGTCGCACCAGTTTGACCTGTAGCTCCAGTTTGTCCTGTGCTACCAGTTTGACCTGTCGCACCAGTTTGTCCTGTAGCACCAGTTTGTCCTGTAGTTCCTGTTTGTCCTGTAGTTCCTGTTTGTCCTGTAGTTCCTGTTTGTCCTGTAAAACCATTTGTGCCTGTTTGACCTGTAGTTCCAGTCTGTCCAGTAAAACCATTTGTGCCAGTTTGTCCTGTAGTTCCAGTTTGTCCTGTAGTTCCTGTCTGACCAGTGGTTCCAGTTTGACCAGTAGTTCCAGAAGTTCCAGCTACAACCCAATTAGATCCGTTACTCTGAACTTGAATGCTTTGATATTGGGAAAGAGCTTTCGTAGAAGATCCGTCAATCGTTTGCGATGAAGTAGTTCCAACCGTGATTGTGCCAGAATTACTGTTTTTTACGATGTATATCTTCCCAGATATCCCAACAGCAGTAGGCAAAGTTACTGTAAATGTACCAGATGTACAATCAATAAAATAATCATCACTTCCTATTGAATATATGCTTGATTTAGCAACATAAGGAAACGCAATGCCTCCCAATGATATCAATCCATCTCTGATTATAAGTTCATTTGCCATTTTTACTTTTCCTTTATTGTATTTATTCCTTTTTTTTAAATTTATAATTTAAATTTACTTATAATCATCTTTAAGGCGTTATGGCAAATCCGAACATAAAAAGAGTTCTTGGTGTGTTTCCACGGCAAACATCCACACTATGATAAAGTTCAGTTACCAAATAACACATCATGTCACCTTCATTTAAGTCATAGGTTTTATCTTCGACATGAATAGATCCACCACTTTCGGCTTTACTGGAAAGAATATTGCATCTCAATCCAACTAATCCTTCTCCAACACTTGGATCTTTATGCCTATAAACATCTCCATCGTTATAAGTCACGCTAACCACAACACCGTCTTTTCCATGTCCTTCTATGACTGGAGAATTTCCTACCGATGGAACTACTTGACGGATTCTATCTTGTAAGGTTTTAACTAGTTCTGGATAGTTTATATTTTGGCTCATTCTGTTTGTGAGCCTTTTTTTTGTTGTGCTGAATTCTTTCTTATCCCAATCTCCAGTAATCCCATCTACGAATTGACCTTCAGCAACAGCTTTTGCAGTCCAATCTTTCAATATTTGAATTTCTTCAGAGTTTATAAAGTTTCTTATAATCATTACATTTTCATCTTTTTCTATCATTTTGGCTACCTTTTGTTTAAGTGTGGATAATCTATACATGGCTTTGTCTTTTTTATGAAGTCGCATAGTTTACCGAATTTGTCATCTTCTTTTAAATCTAGAATCAAAAGATCATCTTGTCTGTTCTTGAAATACTCTGAAACTTTCGAATGATGTCTGTAATACCCTTCAATAAACTTATCTTTATCGAAAATAAAAGACTTCCATAATATGAATCGAGTTTCTAATTGCCAAACAGGATCTGTGCTGGATCTATGAAGAGAAGCAGCACTTTCTATCCAAGAATCTATATCTCTGGTTGTTAATATGAATTTAGATTCTGGATACAATAAATCTAAAAATTTGAACCTTGCAGCAACTGCCGTGTCTGTGCTTGCTTCAAAGCTATCTATTTCTTTATAAGACATTGGGCAATGAATCGCTGAATAACCAAGAACTTTCAATGCTTCAGTTAAAGAAGTAGTTCCAGTTCTGGTTAATCCTATTCCAAATACTTTCATAGCTTGCTAAAAGCCTCGCAATCATATGAATATGCTTGCTTGATGAGATCTATCTGCTCTTGGCTTAAAGTTGGTATGTCTCCATCTTCATGCAAAGTAACAGTCACATCTAATCCAAGATATGTGCAGCAATCATTTAAACCAGAATTTGAATAAGGGAAATATTTAGCATTAACACAATCTAGAACTCCCATCTTTTTCAATGACATGAAGTGTATGTTGTCAAGATTGTTCAAGCCTTCTTCGACAGAACAAGACAATCTCAAACATGAGTTCTTGAATCTTTCGACTGGATCTCTGACAATGACGGCAAAATCTAAGTTTGAACAGTCTGTTATGCTCAAGTCTTTGATCTCTAAAATATTTATGATGGGTTTCCATTCTGCTTCAGTATTCACAAAATCAGAACTTGCTTCTGGATAATGTTTTTTAATCAATTCTTTGAATATAATTTGCGATCCGCTTCTTGTGACAAGAGCGAATCCGATGTTATTTTTTTGCCACATAAAACCTTTATTTGCCATGATAGTTCTCCTTTGTTTTTAAGTACAATTCATTATCGTTATGATATTTTTCAACGATCAGTTTGATCTGATTATCGTCTAAAGATGGTTTCTTTTTACTTTCCTCTTCGTTGAGTTTAGGAACTGGATTTTCAAGTCCGAGCCATTTCGCACATTCGTCAATTTGTTCTGGGAAAAGAAAGTATTTTATTCTATCGTTTAAAAGGCCCATGCTTTCCATAGTCCAAAAATGAACTTCATCTTCTACCAATCCCTCTTCTACTGTTTTGTTTCTTCTGGCACATGCACTTCTGAATCTTTCGATTGGGTTTCTTACCATGCAGCATACTTCACATTCTGGAAGCCCTAGTGTTAAATCATGACCTTGTAAATTCATGATTGGATGCCAAAGATCTTCATTTAGAACTTCTGGTTTAAATTTAACATGGTCTTTGGGTAACATTAAATTCATCAATGCATGACTTCCACTTCGTGTCACTAAAGCTAAAGCCTTATTATTTATCAAAGAGCAAATGCCTCTCATGTTATAATTCCTATAAATTGAAGACCATTTACTTGTATTGTGTAGCCACTACCACCTTTGCCAATAAATGTCGAACCGTTTTTTAGTTCCATTTTGTAATATCTATAAGATGCAGGAGATGCTATAGCATAGCTCGATATGCTATTATTCACTATTTCAGTCCTGTTATCTATTGATGTCCAAGCCGAATTGTTACTGCTTCCGTACAGAGTCCACGCACCAGAATTAACACCATTAGTTATTATTTTATAGGCACTTATTGTTACTGCCACTCCAAAATCAAGATAACCAGTATCCGCTATTACTCCTGTTCCTACCGTAAATGGACCCCAACTACTTTCAAAAATCTTACCATCAAAATAATTTTTAAATGGAGATGCAGCATTAGTTCCGTTTGTTGGTATAATCGTACCCTGATATGGTTGGTTAGTTTTTCTGGATCTCATTCCGAAATCTGAAAAAGCCTTTGGGAAACCAGTCTTGTATGCTGTTCCAGCGGTTTCCGTTAATATTGTTCCAGAACTATTTAAATATTTAGCACTTGGAAATAAAGTGTAACCTCCGTGAAGCTCACAAGAAGTTGTTGGGCTTTCGTAACCAAAAAGTTGAATTTCACCGATTTGAAATACATTGTTGTAAACATTTGGCACATATCCAGTTTTAGTGTTATATCCAGCCCTTCCACCTTTTGTAACTACTAGTCTGTAAATCTTATACGCAGACGCACCAGTTACAGTATATTCCGAGTAAGAACAATTTTTGGCAAGCCTGTCTGTGGCATAAGGAAATCTAGCTTCTGAAGATCTAGTGTCTATCGTTGTCCAATTAATTTGATCATTGGAACCAGACAATGTCCAGTCTTGCGGTGTCTGATCAGCCATATCATGTTCAATCATTTGACTGCTGTCAAATTTGTTTCCATATACATTTGATCCAAACGCATTATACATTCTATATTTCGTAATAACTACTGGAAGACCAAAACTGAAATATGCCTTTTTATTAGAAGCAGTAATACTATTCATGCTGTTTTTATAATGTGAATCCCAAGGATTCTGATATGGTAATACACCAGTAAAAAGGTCATTTACATAATTTAATTGCTTCGCAGTTCCATCAATAATACTGTATGTTGGTGAGCCACTGTATGCAACATCGCTATTCCATGTGTAATTATCGCTAGTAATGAATTTGTAGTATGGTTGGTATTGTGAACTAACTTGCGTGTTGTCGTATGTTGTTCCACCTCCTACCAAAGATCTTTCAGTTGGCATAATTCACCTTTATGTTAAATATCCTTGTAGCTGTATGTCTTTTATCAGACCATAGAATCCATTTAATCCACTCTTGCTAGATGCTGTATTTGAACTACCAAAAATTGATATTTTGTAGTAAGAATATAAAGCTGGAGAGGCAATCGTAAAGACAGCAGCAGAACCAATCGTTGCGAGTGTTCTTGTGTCTAACAATGTCCATGTTCCAAAAGTATTCGATCCATACACTCTAAATGAATAAGTGTAACCATCACCCCAAAGTTTGTACGAAGTCAATGTGATTGGGTAATCAAATCCCATGTACCCATCTTTGGTAGATCCAGTATTTACGAAGAATGGGTTTCCGTTATATTTTGCAGTAGTCCATGCAGCTAAATCAGAAGATAGTCCAAGAATAGTTCCCATGTTAAATGCGTTGCTGAATGGATCAGTATTCGTAACTACGCCAGAACTTGTGTAATATTTTGCCGTAGGAAGCAAAGTATTATATCCATGCAACGCACATGATGTTGTTGGGCTTTCATATCCCCACAATTGCACTTCTCCGAGTTGAGTTTCGTAACTACAATTGTTTCCACTCTTGTCACAGCCAAAACCTGTTCTGCCTGTTCCCGAAAGAACAAGTTTGTAAGATTTATAAGCTGCTGGTGATGATATTGTGAATTCCGAATAGCTGCTTGTCGCTGGGTCATTCGTGCTGGCGTAAGGCAACATCGCTTGGCTCGTTCTTGTATCAACTGTTGTCCAATTTATTTCATCGTTACTGCCTTGCAATGACCATGCTTGTGGAGTCTGATTGCCTAAATCAGAATATCTACTGTAAACCCCAATATTAGCCATGAAACCATTCCACATTCTATATTTTGTTACGACTGTTGGGATTCTAAAATCAAAAACAAATGATGGTAACGATTTACCAGCAACGGTATAGCTATAAGAACTATTTAAATTGTTCTGTAGTGGGAGATAACCGTTTAATATACGATTGTTAAGGTTGTTATTTACGGATGTAAAATATTGCCTGTAATCAGAATTTATGAATGTTGGATTGTAAGTCACACCACCACCAACTAAAGCTCTTGGTGTCGAGTTCACACTTAATATCATTGTGCTTGGTGCTGCTGTCGTTGTGGTCGTGGTTGTAGTCGTAGGTGCTGCTGTCGTTGTGGTCGTAGTAGTCGTAGTAGTAGGTGCTGCTGTCGTTGTGGTTGTGGTCGTAGTTGTAGGTGCTGCTGTCGTTGTAGTCGTTGTAGTAGGTGCTGCTGTCGTTGTGGTCGTTGTTGTGCCAGAGCTAGTAAAGGCTTTAAGCTGCCCTTTCAAAATCATTTTTCCTAGTATTTTTAATCCCATTATAACACCCTAGCTCCTATTTTTACAGTCCAAGTGTTTGCTGATATTTTGGCAGTCAATTCCAAATTGTTAGATGTTATCGCAACCGAGAATATCAATCCAGCAGTAGATCCACCCAAGTCGTTTGTCGATGTATCAGTAAATTCAACAGTGTTTGCAGTCGCATTCCATACCGCTATTACAGTTCCAGAACGATACGATGATAGAGTTGTATTTATTGCATAGTAATCAAAAAATACCGCAACACCTGTAGTGTCTGGAATGCTGAAAGCTACGAAGTCTGCTATTTTAGCAGTAAAGTATCCAGATAATGTTTTTATAAATCCGCTTGAATTTACAGTAAATATAGGACTTCCAGAAAGATCTCCAACTTCAAGTATGCTTCCCGTTATCGTATCACTAACTTGAAACAATTGACCAGTGCTTCCAAGTATATTGACTGCAATACCAGTAGCTCCAGTAGCAGAACCTAGAGTCAATGTGTTTCCATCAAATGTAAGATTAGATTCTGCATTAGCTGCATTAGATGTTCCATCCGATGTCAATATTCTGTTGTCAGCAGGATTTGAAATAGTATTAAATCCTGTACCAGTCTGACCTGTAGTTCCTGTCTGACCAGTAGTTCCTGTCTGACCAGTTGCACCAGTCTGTCCTGTAGTTCCAGTTTGTCCTGTAGTTCCAGTTTGTCCTGTGGTTCCAGTCTGTCCTGTATAACCAGTAAATCCAGTCGCACCAGTTTGACCTGTAGTTCCAGTTTGACCTGTAGTTCCAGTTTGACCTGTAGTTCCAGTTTGACCTGTAGTTCCAGTTTGACCTGTAGTTCCAGTCTGTCCTGTATAACCAGTAAATCCAGTCGCACCAGTCTGACCTGTAGTTCCAGTCTGTCCTGTAGTTCCAGTCTGTCCTGTAGTTCCTGTCTGACCAGTGTTTCCTGTCTGACCAGTGGTTCCTGTTTGACCAGTGGTTCCTGTTTGACCAGTGGTTCCTGTTTGACCAGTGGTTCCTGTTTGACCTGTAAAACCAGTAAATCCTGTGTAGCCAGTAAATCCAGTCGCACCAGTCTGTCCTGTAGTTCCAGTCTGGCCTGTAGTTCCAGTCTGTCCTGTAGTTCCTGTTTGACCTGTAAAACCAGTAAATCCTGTGTAGCCAGTAAATCCAGTCGCACCAGTCTGACCTGTAGTTCCAGTCTGTCCTGTGGCACCAGTCTCGCCAGTAAAACCTGTTTCACCTGTGGTTCCTGTTTCACCTGTGGTTCCTGTTTCACCTGTGGTTCCTGTTTCACCAGTAGTTCCTGTTTCGCCAGTGGTTCCTGTTTCGCCAGTGGTTCCTGTTTCGCCAGTGGTTCCTGTTTCGCCAGTGGTTCCTGTTTCGCCAGTGGTTCCTGTTTCGCCAGTGGTTCCTGTTTCGCCAGTGGTTCCAGTTTCGCCTGTGGTGCCAGTTTCACCTGTGACTCCAGTCTCGCCAGTAGTTCCAGTCTCGCCAGTAGTGCCTGTTTCACCAGTAGTTCCAGTCTGACCCGTGGTTCCAGTTTGTCCTGTAAAACCAGTAAATCCTGTGTAGCCAGTAAATCCTGTGTAGCCAGTAAATCCTGTGTAGCCAGTAAATCCTGTGTAGCCAGTAAATCCTGTCGCACCAGTCTGGCCTGTAGTTCCAGTTTCACCTGTGGTTCCAGTTTGTCCTGTAGTTCCTGTCTGACCAGTGGTTCCTGTCTGACCTGTAAAACCAGTAAAACCAGTAAATCCTGTAAAACCAGTCTGACCAGTAGTTCCAGTCTGACCCGTGGTTCCAGTTTGTCCTGTGAAACCAGTAAATCCTGTCGTACCAGTCTGTCCTGTAGTTCCTGTTTGACCAGTAAAACCAGTAAATCCTGTGTAGCCAGTAAATCCAGTCGCACCAGTAAATCCAGTCGCACCAGTTTGTCCTGTAGTTCCAGTTTGTCCTGTAGTTCCTGTTTGTCCTGTAGTTCCTGTTTGTCCTGTAGTTCCTGTTTGTCCTGTGAAACCAGTAAATCCTGTGAAACCAGTCTGTCCTGTAGTTCCTGTTTGACCTGTAGTTCCAGTCTGTCCTGTAGTTCCAGTCTGACCTGTGGTTCCAGTTTGACCTGTGGTTCCAGAAGTTCCTGCTATTGCCCAATTAGATCCGTTACTCTGAACTTGAATACTTTGATACTGCGAAAGAGTTTTTGTAGAAGATCCATCAATCGTTTGGGATGAAGTAGTTCCAATTGTGATTGTTCCTGAACCACTGTTTTTTACAATGTATGTTTTTCCAGACACTCCAACAGCAGTAGGCAAAGTAACTGTAAATGGGCCAGATGTACAATCAATAAAATAATCATCACTTCCTATTGAATATGTACTTGATTTAGCAATATAATTAAATGTATTGCCACCTAAAGATGTAAGTCCGTCTCTAATTACAAAATTGTTTGCCATATATAATTTTAAATATATTTTATAATATACTTGCTCCTATTTTTATAGTCCATGTGCCTGATGTTATATTTGCAGTTAATTCTAAATTATTTGATGTTATACCTGCTGTGAATATTAATTCTTTAGTAGATGATCCCAAGTCTTCTGTAGAAGTGTCTGTGAATTCGACAGTATTTGCACTTGCATTCCAAACAACCATAATCTGCCCATAACGATATCCATTAGTTGTTGTGTTTATAACATAATAATTAAATGTTGCCCCAACTCCACTTGTGTCCGAAACACTAAAAACTACAAATGTAGATGTTCGACTTGTGAAATATCCAGATAATGTTTTTATAAATCCGCTTGAATTTACAGTAAATATAGGACTTCCAGAAAGATCTCCAACTTGAAGCATATCTCCTGTGTTCGTATCATCAATCTCAAGCAATTGACCAGTGCTTCCGATTATACTAACAACAATGCCAGTAGCACCAACAGCCGATCCTAAAGTTAATGTGTTGCCATTAAATGTAAGATTAGATTCTGCATTAGCCGCATTAGAGGTTCCATCTGATGTTAATATTCTGTTGTCAGCAGGATTTGAAATGGTATTGAATCCTGCACCTGTCTGACCAGTAGTTCCTGTCTGACCAGTAGTTCCTGTCTGACCAGTAGTTCCTGTCTGACCAGTAGTTCCTGTCTGACCAGTAGTTCCTGTCTGA
>Ga0209084_1000918_pt1 | contig 26210 bp, 56 predicted proteins | sample C_130820_MF_Meta_FD_187309 | JGI IMG/M metagenome (GOLD analysis project Ga0209084, IMG submission 187309) | Freshwater microbial communities from Lake Croche, Canada to study carbon cycling - C_130820_MF_MetaG (SPAdes) (version 2) | ecosystem: Environmental > Aquatic > Freshwater > Lake...
CATTGTGGAAATTGACACTAAACATTGCAATTATCCTTACGCAATCAGAGAAGCTTTTGAATTGGCTTTAAAACTAGATGGTTACACTGAAAATACGATAGATGACGTATTTAACCGAACAACAGGTGAAGTAGGCTGCGAAAACTAAAAGTTATGAATAACGAAATTGAAATAAAACCAGTATCCGAAATGGAAGCTGACACAAGACAAATTTGTGAGATACGATTTGATTGTTTGGTAAAAATGCATGATGTTGCGTTTATGAAGTATGAGGGAATGTGGGGACATGAGCAACAATCCAAAACACCTCAATGGTTTAGAGCAAATCACATTCTAACATTAGATGAGGTTAAATATGCTGACCCATATACATTAGGAGTGAGAATTAAAGAAATGTATCATCAATTAGAAAAAACAATAGAAAAATATGAACAACCTAGATAAACAATATCAAACATTACTACAAACCATTTTAGACTTTGGGGTGGAGAAGAAAGACCGAACTGGTACAGGAACCAAATCAATTTTTGGTTACACCATTCGTCATAATATGAAAGATGGATTTCCACTTCTTACAACCAAGAAGATGGCTTGGAAAACTATGGTAACTGAATTGCTATGGTTTTTAAGAGGTGATACCAACATCAAATACCTTGTTGACAACAATTGTCATATCTGGGATGGTGATGCTTATAAGAGATATGTTGATAGTGATGAAGTAAGATGGCCAAAGAGTAAAGAAGATTTTATTGAACATATCAAAACAGATGATGAGTTTGCTAGAAAGTGGGGTGAGTTAGGTCCTGTGTATGGTAAGCAGTGGAGAAGGTGGCATACAGGTTGGGATGTAGTTGAAGATAAGAGTAAAGAGGCAGGCGTAAGAAGGATTGAGTATGGGATAGACCAAATCGCAAACCTAATCAACGACCTTAAAACAAATCCAGACTCAAGACGATTGATGGTTAATGCTTATAATGTAGGTCAATTAGACCAAATGGTTCTTCCACCTTGTCATTATGGATTTCAAGTTTATACGAGAGAGTTGAGTTTGGAAGAGAGGTTTAAGTTGCAAATGGAATCAGTAGCATATTCAGGACGAATAAACTTTGAAGAACAATATATCAAAGATGTGTGTGATAAATTTAACATACCAACCAGAGCAATCTCTTTAATGTTTAATATGAGAAGTACAGATGTTGGACTTGGGCTGAGTTTCAATTTATCATCATATGGATTATTATTGATGATGATTGCTAAACAAGTTAATATGGTTCCTAACGAATTAATTTATAATGGTGGAGACGTTCATTTATATCTTAATCACATTGAACCGATTAAAGAACAATTAACAAGAGAACCATACGAATTACCTATTGTAAAATTAAGCGATAGAGTTGTTAATGATATCTCGGAATATACTTTGGATGATATTAAACTTGAAGGTTATCAATCACATCCGACAATTAAATTACCATTATCCAATTAACCTATGACCGCAACGTTAGAACCTGTAACTCATATTGACACATCAGATGTGTTATATGATACAAAGATGAAACATCTATGCATTTATCCACAAGGGGCACCTTGTTATGATGTGGAGTATATTAAGAAGAATTGTTTAAGAGTAGTAATAAAAGATTAATTATGATTAAATTTAGAATAGTTGAAGTCATTGAAAAATCAGGACACGCAGACAGAAAAGGTTATTGGATTGTGGAACAAAAGAAATGGTTTGGGTGGGTAGAAATCTATAATAATGAAGGACCAAATTTTGAATCAGTTGAACATAAATCTTATAAAGATGCCGAACTTTATCTATTAGAAAAATACACAGGTCACGGAGAATGTAGAGTATTCGGAAATGTTTATGTCTATAAACCTTACACTTATTATGTATGACAATACAAAACAAATTCAAGATTGGAGATGTTGTTTATATTAATTCAGATATAAATCAAACACCTCAAACAATAATTGCAATTACGGTTTATAGTGATGAGTATCATACCTATAAATTGAACTCAAAAGAAGATTGTGCGGACTACCGTGATTATGAAATATCATATGAGAAAAATGTGTTATTAAAGATTGAGAATTATTAATTTATATAATGGATAACTTTAAACACATATTAAATCGTATTAAGACTCAATTGGAGAACGTTAATTACGAGAATGGGGATATGTCTGATATTGGGAATGAGATTGGTATTGTCTTGGGTGAGTTTATTACAACCGAAGAAGAACTAAATGATTTTATTACAGGACTAAAACACGGAATATCATTAAAAAATGGAACACACTGATGATTTATGGTGTCAGTATTCTGATTTACCAAGCGTAATGTCTTACGATATGCCAAAAGAAAAAAAATACCCCGATAACGTTGTATGGAGTGAGGAACGTGGATACTACGCTCATCTATTACCATACGCAACAAATGTCGGAGCGCCTGTCATCATACCTGACAACATATCAACATGGAAGAATGAGAGGATACTGAAGACAAACCATTACTTCCAAAAGAAATATCAAGAAATCAAAGAACAATACGACGAGTTACTCAAAGAGTTTGAATGGAATAGTGTTGTCTATGGTTCTAATTATAAATTTCAACCAATAATTGGTGAAACATATTACCTATACCGTAGACAAGATGGGGAATTATTCTTATCAATTATTAAACCAACGGAATGGAAACAAGAATATGTTGGTGAGTTTGAGTTGGACTCAGAAAATAAATGGATTAAAAAAGATTAAATGAAAGGAATTATTTTGGCAGGTGGTTCAGGAACAAGACTACACCCTTTAACTATTTCAGTAACAAAACAATTGTTACCAATTTACGATAAGCCGATGATATACTATCCCTTATCAACCCTCATGTCTTTGGGTATTAAAGATATATTAATCATCTGTACACCAAACGATAAACATCTATTTGAACAACTATTAGGTGATGGAAAACAATTTGGTATTAACTTAAATTATAGAATACAACCATCACCTGATGGACTAGCACAAGCATTTATCATAGGTGAGGACTTCATTGGTGATGATAGTGTTGCGTTGGTTCTTGGTGATAATATATTCTCAGGATTGGATATCAGGAAGATTAAGAAATCAATTAAGAACATCAATGGTTCAATGATATTTGCTTATCACGTTCATGACCCTGAAAGATATGGTGTAGTTGAGTTTGATGAGGAATGTAATGTAGTTAGTTTGGATGAGAAACCAACAATCCCAAAATCAAATTATGCTGTACCAGGTTTATACTTCTACGATAATAATGTGATACAGATTGCTAAGAAGATTAAACCATCTTGGAGAGGTGAACTTGAGATTACTGATGTGAATAGAGATTATCTTGAAAGGAACATGTTAAAGGTTCATATCCTTGAGAGAGGAACCGCATGGCTTGATACTGGGACCTTTGAATCACTTATGCAAGCTTCAAACTACGTTCAGAGTATTGAGGAGAGACAAGGGTTAAAGATTGGGTGTATTGAGGAGATTGCCTATCTAAATAAATGGATTAATAAAGGTGAACTTATCTATTTTGCTGAGAAATACCACAAGAATAATTACGGAAAATATCTTAGAGGTTTAATTGATAGAATTTAACATTAACCTTTGACAAAAATAATACTTTATTTTATATTTTAACTATGAGTGTAAACAGTTCTGATTTTATTGAAGAAATAATACATGAGGCATATTCTAAAGATATGTACAAGGAGTTATTTGAACTTGCAAAAAAGTATAGAAATAGTGATGGAGTACCATTTTACGATTCATTTGAGAAAGCGTATTATGAACTCGGAATACCTGAAATTAATACAATATGATATATAAGTTAGAATACATTTGGTTGGACGGATATACTCCTGAACCAAACTTAAGAAGTAAAACAAAAGTTTTAACATCAGAAATTGAACCAGAATTAGAGTCACTTCCAATATGGAACTTTGATGGTTCATCAACAAATCAGGCGGAAGGTAACTATTCAGATTGTATTTTAAAACCTGTAAAACTAATTAGAGACCCACAGAGAAAAAATGGTTATTTGGTATTGTGTGAGGTTTTAAACCCTGACATGACACCACATAGTTCCAATACTCGTTCATTGATTAAAGACGACTCAAATACTTGGGTTGGGTTTGAACAGGAGTATTTCCTTTGGAGTAACAAATTACCTTTAGGTCATACTAAAGATGTGACAATGAGACCACAAGGTGAATACTATTGTGGGATAGGTTCTGAAAATGTTGTTGCTCGAGATATTGTTGAACATCATTTAGATGTTTGTTTATCGGCAGGACTTAATGTTACAGGTATTAACGCTGAAGTGGCACTTGGACAATGGGAGTTCCAAGTGATGGGTAAAGGTACATTAGATTCTTGTGACCAACTTTGGTTGTGTAGATTTTTATTACAGAGACTTTGTGAGACATATAAAGTAGAAGTAGTATACGACCCAAAACCTTTGATGTATGGTGAATGGAATGGTTCAGGATTACATACAAACTTCTCAAACAAAAAGATGAGAGAAATTGGTGGAAAAGAATATTTCGAAACAATATTTAATTTCTTTGAAATGAACCACCAAAAACATATAGAAAACTATGGTTCAAACAATCATTTCAGGTTAACTGGTAAACACGAAACACAGTCCATTAGTAAATTCAGTTACGGTATCTCTGATAGAGGTGCTTCCATCAGAGTTCCACAAACAACTGTGAATAGTAATTGGAAAGGTTATGTTGAGGATAGAAGACCTGCGGCAAACGCTGACCCATACAAAATTATGAAAGTAATAACCGAATCAATCAATCAGGCTGAAGCTAATTTTTCAGTTCAAAATGTTTAATGGAACTGATTACAACAACAATAATGAAAAAATCTGATGAGGGTGTTCACGGGAACATTTTCGGAGGAACTTTGATGTCTCTAATTGACGACTCAGCAGCATCTTATGCTGCTCAGATATGTGACACTTCAAGAATAGTTACAATTAAGATTGATGAGTTATTATTTAAGAGTCCTGTTAAGGTTGGAAGTTTACTAAAAATTTATGCTAAGGTAGAAAAGTTCGGAACAACATCAATCAAATTATATATTGAGGTAAGAAAACATAATGTCCACACTGGTAAACAAGAAGCTGTCACACAAACATTTATAACATTTGTAAGAATAGATGGTGATGGTAAGGCAATCCCGATTCACCAATATGTTAAGGACAGATATCACGAAAGATATGAAAAATATGGTAAGGGATTACTTTCTTTAGACGAAAAACATAACAATGATTGATTTGTTAAAGAGGAATGATTTGTTCTTCCTCAAACAAGTTAAAGAGAATATTCTTACTAAATACAATCTTCCATTTGAATGTTTATCTATTGAATACATGGATGAGATTTACTTCAAGATTCATTTTATTATGAAAAAGATACCGTTTGAAGTTTATTTTCATAGATATGAAGTTTTAGAAGAAGTCGAAAATGATTTGAAAACTTTTTTAAAAATAATTAATCCTGAAAGACAGATATATCATTTAAGGGTTTATGTTGACTATAGACCACAAAATAAAAACTTGTTAAATTTTGTTTGATATGAAGTATGATTACTATGGTTTGAAGTCCAAGTTGGATGATTTTTTAAACTTACACGATGAGGAAATTGTTAAACAAGGTTGGACAATAACATCTAAACCATGTGATGATTGTAAAGATTATGATATTAATTTAAGGTATTCTGACCCTAAATATTATTATGAAACGACTAGTGGTGTTAAAAAATATAATCTAGATTATCTATTTGTTGAGAAGATAGATAAGAAGAAACATAACAAAACGGTTTACAGTTCCGCTAAAAAGTTTGGTATTTTGATTGAGGATAATGGTTTAATTACTGATACAAAAAAATTATCGGAATGATTTTAGTATTATTGTGGGTAGTAATTGCAAGGTTTGTTAGGTTACTAATAACTAAAGAAAAACCAACATTCAAAGAAGAGTTGGGTGATTTTGTTTTTCATTACCTTTTTTCTTTGGTAATCTATATAATTCTTATTTCAATTTTCTGAGTTCTTTTTTGATTGATTCTTCTATCAAGTCATCCGATTGTTCTATATCAAGATACATACCATCGTACTTGTAGTTAAGTGAATCCATTGCGTTATAAATAAGATTGGTTAAGAACGACTTAAGTTTCCCCATTCTACCATCTTTAATATCAACACTTACATCAACAAAGATATTCCCGAAAACAATATTACCTCTCATCCATTCCTTTGATGATGGGTAAGCGTCAATACGATTAATCCTAATCTTAGGAAGATTAAAACCATTATCCTGCTCAAACTTTGATAGGGCTTTAGGTAATATTCGTTCAACAATTTTTTTTAAATATTCTCCGTATGTCATTTCTAATTATATAAATACTTATAGTAAACAAATATACTATGAGTTACACGAAAGAACAAATTGAAACTGCAGTAAAATCAAAAGGACATGTATGGTTTGAAGATACTGATAATAAAGGTTACGATGTTAACATCGTTGGAATCAGAAACACTGCAACTGGACAAAAGGTTACCAATGTATTTGATGATTATATTACATTATCATACAAGGATAACGGACAATGGAAGTGTCACGTTTGGCCGGCAACAACTGACCCAGGTAAAAAAGGAGTAATGGAATACCACAATAAAGATGGTGTTGCTCGTTTAATTGAGGGACAATATCGTGGTTCACACATCATCAGATTACATCAGGGTAAGTACGAAGCTTTGGGACAGGACAAACCTGTTAAAGTTTATCGTGATGCCAATAAGGATATGACTTATGATGAGAACAAAATCACTGAAGGTGTTTATGGTATTAACATTCACAAGGCTGGTGCTGATTCAACATATGTTGAAAATTATTCGGAAGGATGTCAAGTATTTAAAAGAGCTGCGGACTTTGAGGAGTTCATGAAGATTTGTCGTAAGTCAAAAGATATTCATGGTAATAGATTTACATATACTTTGATTGAAACAAAAGATATTGTATAATAGATTTATCACAATTTAGGTTCATTCAAATATTTATTGGTATGACAAAACTAACAGAACAACTTGGAAAAATTAGACAGATGATGGGAGTTATCAGAGAGTCTAAAGATGTGTCAGAACCTTACGATGAGATGGCTGATACTGATTACAACGACGATGTTCATGGGGATGATATGAAAGACCACCCATCCTTCAAACAGAAGTTTGACTACATTGATGAGTTGGAACAAATCATGGAGAAGTGGACAGATGAATACAAGAGAAGTATTAACTGTAACGCTCCAAGAGGATTCAGTCAGAGAGCCCATTGTGATGGAAGAGCTAAGAAGAAAAGAAAATAAACATTAAAAAACCCCTTGAATTAGGGGTTTTTTATTTATTGTTATTGTTTCAGGACGGATACGTTTTTATAGACCGTAGACTGATTTGTATTTTGCTCCAAGTAACGACAAACATTTTTCAACAGCTTCTTCTTTCTGTTTTAAACCTTTATCCACCAATTTCTTTGAATGGTAAATAACGAATTCTACTGAACCACCTTTTGGGTTTGGTAAAGTTTTGTAAATGTCATAAAAACCTACTTTACAGGTGTAGTTACCTTTTGATGAACCTTTTGCCATTTTGTTTTATTTTTTATTTGTTTGTATAAGTTTAATAGTAAAAATTGATATAATCAATTCGGAAATGGTATTTCTAAATTAACGATGAACTTATAAAGGGGTGAACCTAAAAATATAACATTCTTCAGTTCGTTATTAAATTGTGATTGTACCCATTCATTAAACACCTCAATCACTAGTGCCTTTGGGACAGAGTGTAAAGTCGAAATTGTTTTGATATATTCTTTATTGACATAAGCGTATTTATTTGAGTTTACTACACAAATAGGTAATTCCCAAGATGAACATTTCAAAAAATAGTTACTACCATCATTTGATAAATCAGTATTTTGAATATCAATAAACTTTTTAATTTGTTTTTTAATTAACATCCTATAAAAATCATTGATACAAATGCTATTAAGGCAAAAAGTGTAAAAATTACGGATTCTATTTTGTCGCTCTTTTTCATTATTACAAATGTAATAATAAAAACTTATACTGACAAATTATTTTCTTTTATCTGGTGAAAATTCTTTTATAGTTCTCCAAAGTACATTAACTTCTTGAATTTCAGAATCGGTAATTATATCACTAACTTCTTTTCCATAGTAATAATCAAAATTACCATCATTTTGTGAAAGTTCTATAATTGGTGTCACAGAATGTTTTGAATAACTGGTTATCGTATTTCTATATACCGTCTCAACATATTGAACACGATTTTCAGAAACATCATAAGTATATTCTTTAGGTTCAGGTATTGTTAAATCAACAAATGCTTTATTTGTGGTGATTTTATCAACATTTAATACATAAAGATTAAAAATGAAATCTATATCAATATAATCCAAGTTTTTTTTACTTCTTCCAATTACCGAATTAATTGATGTTTCAAAAGTTTCTACAATATATGAATGTTCTATATCGTTTAATACAATTTTTTCACCATCAAACGATGTTTTTGCAAAAAACAGAATTGTGTATAATAACTTTTGACTTAATGATTCTAAATATGATTTCTCCATGTGATTAAATATATAACATAAATATATAAAATAAAAGTATTTATATTATAATGAATTTGAACAACAAATTCTATAAATTTGAATATGATTTTATCTGATAAAATATTAAATAAACTCTTCAATTCGGAATATATTAAAAATATATATCCGATGATTGATAATATTGATGTTAATGTTGATTGGGATGGTGACGATGCTTTTCCTTTTTATAAACTTCATGTTACTGTTAAGTTAAATGACCCAACGATTAATGAATATAACCTTTATGAAAAAGGATTTGACCCACATTATTTGTATGATGAACATTTGAAATACCTACTTAAATTTTTAAATATAAACCGAGATACTGCGACAATAGAACAAGTTTGGATTAAAGTATTAAATCCTGATGGGGAAGAGATAGTCAAATATTAATTATATGAACCTACAAGAACACATAAAAAAAGTATTGAGGGAGGAGACTGAAAAGTTTGATAAGGTGGAACATTTTATAAAAACTGCTAATAGATTATTCGGCAAACTAAAATTTAAGGCAGTTAAACGTATTGATTTTGAATACTACGAAATGATGGATGGATATTACGTTAATATATTTTTTGATAGACAATTTGCGATAGATAATCCCAAAGATTTCAATAAAGTAAAACAAGAATCAATTAAAGAAATTGGTGCAACTATTACAACTTTTTTCCCATTTAAATTTTATTTTTATATGCACTACGAATAATTATATATTATGAACTTACAAGAACACATAAAAAGAGTATTAAGAGAAGAGGTTAACAAGAAGTATTTAAAACCGAGTGAAAAATCCGAGAAATTTATTTTGGATAGATTGAACGATATGGCTTCAGGTGCTGAAATATATCACCTTAAAAGTTATGACACAAGGCACGATTTTGAGTTTTGTAAAAATGGAAAACAAATAATGAATCTTGCATTGTTCTTTGAAGAAACTGACGATAACACCCCAACGTCTGAAAGAGAATTTGAATCTTCAACATTATCAATACCTACAGATTTTGTTGATGGGATATTAGGGATTTTTCCTATTAGAAAAAATTATCTTAATTATATAATTGAAGAATGGTTTGAGGATACTTTTTTAAGTAAAATATCAAATATGATAGGTAGAAATGATATATCAGTTGAAGAATTAAGTTTTAGTGATAGGGCTTATGCGTGTGTCCCACCAATTAAAGAAGTACCTGAAGGAGTTACTCAAGACGAGATGATTAAGGTTATTATGAACAATACACTATGGCGTAAAAAAGATTTATTAGCGTTAGAAGAAAGAGAGCCTGGGTCTATAGAATTTATGTATTTACAAAAACTTCGTAATAATGAAATTAACAGATTAGATAGTGGTAATCCAATGGGGGAAAACGAAATAAAAGAAGGTGAATTAACTGAAAGATGTTGGAAAGGATATACTCAAAAAGGAATGAAAACTATGTTTGGTAAGAGATACCCCAACTGTGTTAAAAAGAAAAAGAAATGAACCTACAGGAACACATAAGAAGAGTATTAAAGGAAGAAACCAAAAAGGACAGGTTTATTGATAGATATATTACATCATTAATTAATCCTAGTAATGGTAAATACAATTACGATGCTAAAAGATTTGATATGAATGATGAACAGGGTAATCTAAACGCTGTTATACTGTTTAACCAACGAAATGACGCAATGACAGTAATGATTGATGAGAATATATGGGAAGAAGTATCCGTGATGTTTTCAATAGATGATTGGAATGAGATGAATGGTTATTTAGTTAAATGGTTCCAAGATAATTTTGATGGGTTAGAGGATTTATCTGAAGTAATTACATTTGATAACGCAGAATTTGCTTACTAATATGAACCTACAGGAACACATAAGAAGAGTATTAAGAGAAGATAAAAAGAGTAAATTCATTATGGATGCTGTTGGTAAATATGGTGTTCATAAGACGGCGAAAATGATGGGTGTGAGTCTTACCTATTTATACAAAATGTCTGATTTAGAAATTGATGAATTTGTTGCTAAAGAACTATTAGCTGAAAATATTGTGAATGGTAATTTACCTGCAAAATATAAAGGATTTGAAATTGAAATAAGTTCTGATGATGTGTTTTATTGGGCAAGGCAGTTTAAATCGGGACACTATCCACCTAATGTATTAGAAAAAATATGGGTAATGGCAACACCTTTTTTCGCAACTGCTGATTATACACCCGTTGAACTTGATTGGTATACATTAGAAGATGACTCAAAGAAACCTAATGTAAAAATATACGATACAAGTGGTGATGGTGATTATTTTGTGGAACTTACACATAATACACATAATGGTAACTATTTTTTTAATAGTGTTGATAATTTATTTGATTGGTACAATACGTTTTATTTACCTGAAGTGTATGATATAATCATGAATGATTTCATACCTAAAGTCCAACAAGACACAGACGAGAAACTTAAAGATGAAAATACTTAAGATACGGACTTAGGACCGTTGTAGTTTAGGCTACATTAACCCCATTGAATTCGCTACTCAGTGGGGTTTTCATTTAATATCTCTTCCACCACTGGTGAATTACATGTACGCGATGTGTGTGTTGTAGTTACCTTATGATTTAGGACTTCTTTCACCTCACTGGGAACAATAGTGGGTCTACAATAGGTTTTAGTTACCTTATGATTTAATACCTTCTCCACCATATTCGGAAACGGCGGTGTATTGAATGATATTGTAGATACCTTATGATTTAATACATCTTCCACCTTTATTTCCAACTGAAAACAAGAATGACCTGTTGTAGATACCTTATGATTTAATACATCTTCCACCTTTGTTGTGTTCTCAACAAAGCCATATTCAGTTGTAGATACCTTATGATTTAATACATCTTCCACCAAGAAACCTTCGTTACCGATATCGTTTTGCGTTGTGGATACCTTATGATTTAATACCTCTTCTATCTTCACACTTGCCTTCATGCCCATGTAAACAGTTGTAGATACCTTATGATTTAATACCTCTTCCACCCCGCCTGTAATCATGGTCTGCGCCATGGCAGTTGTGGACACCTTATGATTTAATACCTCTTCCACCCAAGAAGCAAGTATTGGTTCAAAATCTTTGGGTTCCAATGAGAAAATAGTAAAAAAACTATTAAAGAAATAATATCTCCACCACAAACGACCACTCTTTTCAAATTCAAAATACCAATGTTCCTTTTCTCGGTCAATTAACCATATAGAATCTTTATATGGGATTATCTCCACATTACCTAATTCTCTGTATAAGTGTTTGAATACAAGCTGTTTTAATCTATCAGTTACTTTCATATTATTTTTGATTTAATACCTCTTCCACCTTCTGCCAATGATTTCGTAAATTCCCATTTGTTGTGGATACCTTACGATTCAATATATCTTCCACCAAAAAGTTTCCTTCACCTACGTCACGGACTGTTTTGGATACCTTACGATTCAATACCTGTTCCACCGCAATGGTTACAGTTCCTGCCTTTCCTGCAGTTGTGGATACCTTACTATTCAATACCTCTTCCACCCTATTACTACGGTACCGCAACGTTGACTGGGTTGTGGATACCTTACTATTCAATACCTCTTCCACCCGGCAGCTTTGAATACCGGTTGCCCGTCTTGTTGTGGATACCTTACTATTCAATACCTCTTCCACCCCACCAGAGAATAACCAGAGGAAGGAGCTGGTTGTGGATACCTTACTATTCAATACCTCTTCCACCCAAGATGAAATAATTGGTTCAAAATCTTTGGACTCCAAAGAGAAAAAAGAAAAGAAAGATTTGAAATAATCATATCTCCAATATAAACATCCACTTTCAGTTAGTTGGAAATACCAGTATTTTTCTTCTCTATCAATAAACCAATAACTGTATTGGGTGGGGATAATTTCCACATTACCTAATTCCTTATAAAGATATTTGAATACAACCTGTTTTAATCTATCAGTTACTTTCATTTTCTTTTTTGTTATTTAATGCCTTTTTCACCCAAACACTATTTAATACTTCTTCCACTGACCTTTCGGAAAACAAGGAATTATTTTTAGTTGTGGATACCCTACTATCTAATACTTTTTTTACCTTTCTTTTTTGGGCGGCGTCTACTTCAAAAGTTTCGGATACCTTATGATTTAATATTTCTTCCACCCCGCATCGTTGAAGACCTTCAAAACCGACTGTTGTGGACACCTTACTATCTAATACCTCTTCCACCTGCTGGTAGTATGCTCCACTCCATGATTCAGTTGTGGACACCTTACTATCTAATACCTCTTCCACCGAAGTTAGTTGTCTTCTAGCGGAAAGAGGGGTTATGGGTGCCTTACTATCTAATACCTCTCCCACCATATTGAACTCATCAATTACAAACATTTTTGTTGTGGATACCTTATGATTTAAGACCTCTTCCACCTGAATCTGCTGCTGACTCAACCGATTCCCTGTTGTGGATACCTTATGATTTAAGACCTCTTCTACCCAAGAAGATATTATTGGTTCAAACTCACTCTGCTCCAAAGAGAAAAGGCTGAAAAACGATGGGAAGAATGAGTATCTCCAATATAAACATCCCTCTTTAGACAACTGAAAATACCAATAGACATTTTCCCTATCAATGAACCATATAGAATCTTTATATGGGATTATCTCCACATTACCTAACTCTTTATATAGTTGTTTGAATATGAATTGTTTTAACTTATCTGTAACCATAAGCACAAAGATACAAAAAAACTTTGAAAATACAAATTAATTTTCAGACGGTAATTTTAACGACCATTGGGAGCTCATTATCTTGTTGGACATTTGACCCTCCAAATTCAGTTTTTTCTTAACCCATTGTCCAACAAGTCTGGTGGATTGATAACTGTTAAGAGAAAATAAGGCAGAAACCACTTCAATTAAACCTTTATAGATAAAACACAATTCATTATTGGAATGATTACCGCCATATTGAATTTGAGCTGACTCATCTTCAGGATATGAAAAATATATGCTGGCACCAGTTTTAGTTATATTGTAACCCTGACTATCAAGATACCTGAATATTACTTTATCTAATTGTGATTCTGTGATTAAATATTTCATTATATATTGGCGCTTTTACTTGATTTAACTTCGTAGTCAGGGAAGAACTCATTAAATACATCTGACATAATGAATTTGCCGTGAACTAACCAAATAGGATGAGGGAATGCTTCGTTATATGTTTTATCAAGGTCACGATTATAATATAACTCACCACTTGGTTTCATATATATCATTACTTTTTTTCTGTCGGAATCGCGTAAAACAAATGCGTCACTATATTCAGAATACGAGTCAACCAAACTTTCAAAATAACGAACCATTTTAGGTTTGAGTCTTTCGTATTGTTCGGCATATTCAACATCTCTCCAAGTTCTTTCAAGTTCGGATATTAATTTATGTTGTGACTCGGTAATAATATACTTCATGTAATTATAAATATAATTATATTTATAATATTATGAACCTACAAGAGAATATACATAGAATACAATCAATGATGGGAATTATTAATGAATCAAAAAACATTGGTATAATATATCATTTTACACATTTAATGAATTTGTCATTTATATTAGAAAGTAAAACATTTATGACAAGATATAACGATATGCCAAAATTTAAATACGATTATAGTGTTTCTTGTACAAGAAATAAATCATTTGCATGGGGTGGAGTTAGGATTATGTTAGATGGTGATAAAATATCACAAAAATATGTAATTAAACCAGTGTCATATTTTAAATTTAACAGGTCACAATCAGAGGAACGGATATTCACAAATAATGAAACATTCCCAATATTTGATTATATATTACAAATTGATATAATAGACCACCTTAAACATGACGATATATATAATGATGTAATTGAGTTATTAGATAAGAGTAATATTAAACATAATCTAATTTCTAAATTTTAATATGAACCTACAAGAGAATATAAAAAAAGTATTAAGGGAAGAAACAGATTTTTCACCAAAGTTCAAAAGAAGATTGAATAGATTTAAATCGTTTGTATGGGATAACAATGTAACTAATTATCCCTGTGATTTTGAAAACTTTGAAGCGTTCATGCGTGGTATACAACATGAAATTATGGACATGATTACAGATGGTTCTGATACCGATGGTCCATTGTCTGATTGGTTAACATATAAAGATGGTGTTACGTATGTAGAAAACTACATGAGGGATGACTTAGAAAAGTTTTATAATAAGCAATGTGTTGATGTCTTATACGTATAAATCAAGAAATTGTTCAATTGATATTCCAAGACCTGAGATACCAAGTAAATTCATAAATTGTGATTCAGTATATTGAGCACCTTCGTTACTAAGAATTAAAGGACTGTCTGAACTATAATTCATTTGATAAAATATTTTATTTCCATTATCTAATTCTATAAAATATATCGGACCATAGTTATCCATTCTCCGTCTTCTTGCTAAACTATCTTGAGTAAGATAGTTATCAAAATAAACCAATAATTCATATGAATCAGGTTCAAATTCCACACGACCTGTCAGGTCAATATTAAACTTGTCTTTAATGAATGTTTTTAATTTAGATTCGGTGATAAGATATTTCATTATATATAAATATTAGTTAAAGTGAACCCTCAAATTTGCGGACTTGCTGAAGACAACCCATTGTGCGTAAGTAACTTCATTTTGTAGGGTATGTTCAACCCACTTACCGATAATATCTTTAGATGTTGTATCATTTAAAGAAAATAACACAGAGATGTCCTCAATTAAATTTAAATATATGTGACACCAACCATTTTTTTTATGATATCTAATTTGGGCATGCTCATCATCTTCTGAATTAACAAAGAATATATTACTACTTGTTTCAATCTGAATAAAGTTCAGACTATCCAAATATCTAAAGATTACTTTTTCTAATTTTGATTCGGTGATAAGGTATTTCATATATTAATATTCAAAAAACATAACATCAACATCAAATACTTTACTAAACCAATCAGAAATGAATTTACCTGATTTCTCTTTATCAAGTGGAAACATGGTTGAAAACATATCTAAAAAAGATTCATCAATATATAATCTACCATCGCTGTGGTCAAACTCCATTAAAATAAAAAAATCAGGGCCTCTTTCAGGGCTATATATATTAATGAAATCACTATCTGATGTTCTATCATAATCTAATATATTATTTAACTCAGATATCATTAAATTATTTATTACCGACTTGGCTTTATCTAATTGTGATTCTGTTATAAGGTATTTCATTATATATAAATATTAGTTTAAGAATTTGAGTAATGCTCTAATATATTCGGAACGTTTATTATAGAATTCAGTATCATCATCATATTGAAAAAACTCTTCACCTCTATTTCTATCAACGAACTTTTCAATTAATTCATAAGCGTAATCATCTCTGTCGGCGGAATCTTCAAAATCTTCTTCATCCATAATGTAGTTATAATCATCCCTAAGTGCTTCCAATTCATCCATTGTAAACCTCCTAAGTAAAAATGCTTCTAACTGTGATTCTGTAATTAAGTATTTCATTAATCTATAACCGTTAATCTGTAATCATATGGACCATCCCAAATCGTACTATCACTAATACCCAAAGTATTATTAACCCATGCTTTGATTATATCCAAACAATCCGATTTACCAATGGGGAATAAGGTAGATAAGTTATCAGTCAAATCACGATTTACAAATATCCAATTCCTAACTTCACCAAAAGCGTTGTTAGTATAAACACTAATCTGTGAATCCCTATCTGACTCACTGTTTAAGAAATATATATAATTGCTGAATTTCTTCTTGTTGTCATATATCACAAAGTCCTGAATATCAAGATACTTAAAGATTACTTTCTCTAATTTTGATTCGGTGATAAGGTATTTCATTGTATATAAATATTAGTTAAAGGGTATTCTCAACCGTGTCTGAATAGGCGATGTAATCTGGTCTCAGTGACCCTCATTTGGAGGGTATTCTCAACCTCGAAAACGAAAAGCGAAACAACGATGAGGTCTCAGTGACCCTCATTTGGAGGGTATTCTCAACCCATCTACCGATAACTTCCTTAGAATCAGTTTCATCCAAAGAAAATAAGGAAGAAATTTCATCAATTAATTTGTAATATACATAGCACAAACCATCATCTTTACCATATCTGATTTGAGCATATTCATCATCCTCTGAATTAACAAAGTATATTTTATTTCTTTCTTCAATACGGATAAAATCTTGATTGTCTAAGTATCTAAAGATTACCTGATTTAATTTAGATTCTGTTATAAGGTATTTCATTATATATAAATACAAAGATAAAAATAAAACTGAACAATATATATTGGGTTAATAATTTAATAAGAATAAGATAATATGGTTTGAGGTTGATTTTTAATATTTATTATTATGGATTTATCAAAGTTTTTAACCATAGTAATCCCTTGTAAGAACGAGGGCAAGATAATAGAACAAACGTTGTCCTTATTAAACTTTCAAAAGGGAATACAAGATGTTAGAGTTATTGTTTGCGATTCATCGGATGATGATTATACATCCTATTCTTTGGAAAATAGGAGAACAGATTATTTCAATTTACGAATTATTTCAGGAGGACTTCCATCTGTTGCAAGAAATAAGGGAGCAGAGCATGTGGAAACACCTTATGTTTTATTTTTGGATGCTGACATATTCTTATTGGATTTCAACATATTAAACAATTGTATATGGGATTTTTTAATACATAACACTGATTTGATTACATGTAAGGTAAGGTCAACGACAGGTGAGTATAATAGTATATTTAGATTGTTTGATACAATACAAAAGGTATTCAAACCAATCACGCCATTTTGTCTCGGTGGGTTCATGATGGTTAAGAAAGAAGTATATGATACAATCGGAGGGTTTGATGAAAACGCAAAGGTTGCTGAGGATTATCTATTCTCCAAACAAGTTAAACCAAGTAAGTTTTATATCATGAATACAACAGTATTCACAAGTCCAAGAAGGTTCAAACAGAAAGGTGTGTGGTATATGTTAAAACTTATGGTTAGCTCATTCTTAAACAGGAACAATAAAACTCATTTTGAAAATGATAAAGGATATTGGAAATGAATAATTGGAAAACGATAATCATGAGTGACTTACACTTAGGAGCAAGACAATCACAGACAGATAAGATAATAAGTTTCTTGGATAATAACACAACAGAAAAACTAATACTGAACGGTGATATAATAGATGGTTGGGCTCTCAAAGGTAATGGTAAATGGACAAAGGATTGTACCAAGATATTCAGAAGGTTCATGAAGATGTCTGAGAAGAATACAAAGGTAATTTATATAAGAGGAAACCACGATGACTTCCTAAAAGATTTTATTCCATTTAAATTAAACAACATCAGGATTGTAAGAAAGTATATACATACAGGAATAGATAATAGAAAGTATTTTTGTTTTCACGGGGATGTATTAGATTTCGTTATAATGGAAGCAAGATGGCTTGCAGTAATCGGTGGATGGTCATATGATATTGTAATTAAGTTTAATACTTTATATAACAAAATAAGAAAGTGGTTTAACTTACCATATCATTCATTAGCAAACACAATAAAACAATCAGTTAAAGGGGCAATTAACTTTGTATCTGATTTCGAAGAAAACGCGAAAGGTCTAACAAAACAGAAGGGATATGATGTTGCGGTGTGTGGACATATTCATCACCCGAAGATAGAGAATGACTATATGAATTCAGGAGATTTTTGTGAGAACTCCACTTGTCTTGTAGAAGATTATAATGGGGAGTGGAAGATTATTACTATCTAATTAAAAGGGTAACCTCAATGTCAAACTTTCACTGTTTGTAATGGACATTGATTTTTCGTAACTGTATTTTACTTGTAATGTATCACCAATCCATCGAACAATAATCTTCTCAGAATCAGAATCACTCAAAGAAAAGAATGATGAAATATCGTCAACTAATTCATAATTCATAAAAGAAAAATTATCACTCATATCGTATCTGATTTGACAATACTTATCACCTTCTGAATTAACAAAGTATATAGTGTCTTTATCCTCAACCTGAATAAAATCTTGGTTGTCAAGATACCTAAAGATTACTTTTTCTAATTTAGATTCTGTTATAAGATATTTCATTGTATATAAATATTAGTTAGACGGTATTCTCAACCACGTTGAAGTGTATAATAACGGAACACTGGTGTAAGTCACCTTCATTTGGTGGGTATTCTCAACGTCAGTGGGTTGAATATTCGCATCTCCACGGTGTAAGTCACCTTCATTTGGTGGGTATTCTCAACCCATCTACCGATAACTTCCTTAGAATCAGATTCACCCAAAGAAAAGAAAGAAGAAATTTCATCAATTAATTCGTAATATATATAGCACCAACCATCATCTTTATCATATCTAATCTGTCCGTATTCATCATCTTCTGAATTAACAAAGTATATTTTATCGTTCTTTTCAATTTGAATAAAATCTTGATTGTTAAGATAAATAAAAACAGCTTTATCTAATTGTGATTCGGTGATAAGATATTTCATTATATATAAATATTATTTAGAGGGTATTCTTAACAATGAAGAGGGTATCTGTTTGGGCATGAAGGTGTTAGTAACCCTCATTTTAAGAGTATTCTCAACCCACCTACCTATAACTTGTTCAGAATCAAAGTCATCCAAAGAAAAAAAAGAAGATAGTTCATTAATCAATTCATAATTAATTATACACCAACCATCATCTTTATCAAATATGATTTGAGCGTATTCATCACCCTCCGAATTAATAAAGTATATTCTACCATTTTTCTCAATCTGAATAAAATCCTGATTGTCCAAATATTTGAATACAGCTCTGTCAAATTGTGATTCTGTGATTAAGTATTTCATTGTGTATTAATATGTGCGGTTATTAATATATACGGTGGGTAAAGTGAAAACGATATTCACCTGAAGAGTATCCTCAATCCATTTACCAATAACTGTTTTAGAATCAAAATGATGTAAAGAAAATAAATCAGATATTTTCCAAATTAAATTATCAGAAATATAACACGCATCAACTAATTTATTAAATTTAATCTGGGCGTATTCATCATCTTCAGAATACACAAAGTATATACTATTATCTTTATCAATCTGAATAAAATTCTGATTGTTAAGATAACGAAAGATTACCTTTTCTCGTTGTGATTCTGTAATTAAGTATTTCATTACATATAAATATATTAATCAGATATTCTTCACAGAAATCTGAAAACGCTCTACTGTGTGATAGACTTTCATTTGTACAGTATTCTCAACCCATCTTCCAATAGCTAATTCAGACTCTGATTCTTCCAAAGAAAAGAAGTTAGAAATTTCATCAATTAATTTGACATATATCCCACACCAACCATCATCTTTATTATATCTGATTTGAGCATTGTTATCGGTTTCCGAATTTACAAAGTATATTATATAGTCCGTTTCAATCTTAATAAAATCCTTAATGTTCAAGTATCTAAAGATTACTTTGTCTAACTGTGATTCTGTAATTAAGTATTTCATTGTATATAAATATTATTTAGAGGGTATTTTCAACCAATCATATCTAAATCCAAGTGGTACGTAGGTGGTAGTAACTCTAAACTTGTGACGGGGAAGATTAAGGATATCAATAGAGTTGGTAAACTTTGACTGAAGAGTATTCTCAACACACTTACCAATAACTTCTTCAGAATCTGATTCCCCCAAAGAAAAAAAAGAAGAAATTTTTTCAACTAATTCGTGATTAATATAACACCAACCATCTTTTTTATCATATCTGATTTGAGCATATTCATCATCTTTGGAATTAACGAAGTATATACGCTCATCCTTTTCAATCTGAATTAAGTCCTGACTGTTAAGATAACGAAAGATTACTTTGTCTAACTGTGATTCTGTAATTAAGTATTTCATTGTATATAAATATTAGTTACGGGGTATTTTCAACGAAGTATAAGCGTAAGTCCCATACCAATCGGTGTAAGTAACCTTCATTTGTAGGGTATTCTCAACCCATCTACTGACAACTTTAACACAATCATATTCTTGTAGAGAAAAGAAAGAAGAAATATCTTCAATTAATTTGTAATATATAAAACACCAACCATCGTCTTTGTTGTATCTAATCCGAGCTTGTATATCATTCTCCGAATTAACAAAGTATATACTACCATCTATATCAATCTGAATAAAATCCTGATTGTTAAGATAAATAAAAACTGCTTTGTCTAATTGTGATTCGGTGATAAGGTATTTCATTATATGTAAATATTATTTAGAGGGTATTCTTAACAATGAAGAGGGTATCTGTTTGGGCATAAAGGTGTTAGTAACCCTCATTTTAAGGGTATTCTCAACCCACCTACCTATAACTTGTTCAGAATCAAATTCATCCAAAGAAAAAAAAGAAGATAGTTCATTAATCAATTCATAATTAATTATACACCAACCATCAGATTTATCATATATAATTTGAGCATATTCATCACCTTCAGAATTGGCGAAGTAAATTGAACCCCCTCTTTTAATCTGAATAAAATCCTGATTATCCAAGTACTTAAAGATTACCTTTTCTCGTTGTGATTCTGTAATTAAGTATTTCATTGTATATAAATATTATTAATCAGGTATTATCAACTGTTCCAATTCAAAGTATTCAAGGTTGGAGGTATCGGTTACCTTCATTTGTAGGGTATTCTCAGCCCATTTACCGATAACTTCTTCAGAATCAGATTCTTCCAAAGAAAAGAAAGAAGAAATTAGTATAATTAAATCTTCATCTATTCCGCACCAACCATCCTCTTTATTATATCTGATTTGAGCATATTCATCACCTTCGGAATTGGCAAAGTATATATTATCGCGCGTCTCAATCTTAATAAAGTCCTGATTGTTAAGATAACGAAAGATTACCTTTTCTCGTTGTGATTCTGTTATAAGATATTTCATTACATATAAATATTAATTAATTAGAATGTAAGAATTTAAGTAACGCTCTAATATAATCGGAACGTTTTGCGTAGAATTCAGTATCATTACCATACTGTAAAAACTCATCACCATTATGTTTATCAATGAACTTTTCAAGTAATTCAAAAGCGTAGTCATCTCTGTCGGCAGAATCTTCAAAATCCTCGTCATCCATAATGTAGTCATAATCATCCTTAAGTCCTTTTAGTTCATCCATTGTAAACCTTCTAACTAAAAATGTGTCTAATTGTGATTCTGTTATAAGATATTTCATAATATTAATCTTACATCTATTGTTATGCCGTGAACAGCATATGGGGCGAAACCTGTGTATGGATTAAGTCCGCTTGTTTTAATACCCAAAAAATTCTTTATCGTCTTTCTAATCTCACGTTCTAAATTTAATTCCTTTAGTTTACCAAGATTATAATGATTAGGGTTGGTTATGTATGAATCATCAATATGAGAAAAGTAAACATCAATTAACATCTCATCATCATATTCACTCTTACTAACTTTAATCTCGTCAGGAGAGTATAATGTATTAATTAGTTTTACAATTGCATTAACTTTATTCTCAATCTTCATATGATAATAAATACAAAGATAATAACAATTATTGATTTAAGACCTGTTCCATCACATAATTCATTACAGACATTTCTACATCCGTTGTACATTCCTTATAATTTAATACTTCTTCCACTCCTCTTGTGAAGGGACCAGAATATGCTTCCATTGTAGATACCTTATGATTTAATACCTCTTCTACCTCAATTCTTCCAACGTAATCAAGTGAATCGGTTGTGGATACCTTATGATTTAATACTTCTTCCACCAATGAATGCTCGGGGTATTTGAGAATGGTAGTTGTAGACACCTTAACATTATGACTTAATACCTCTTCCACCCCGCTGGAATGGATAGATAAGCTCGGTGTTGTTGTGTTTACCTTATGATTTAAGACCTCTTCCACCGTCACTCCATTTACATAAACGAGTTTGTTGGTTGTAGATACCTCACTATTTAATACATCTTCCACCATCATGCTTTCAACACCGCTGCCTGTCACGGTTGTGTATACCTTATTATTTAATACCTCTTCCACCTGCTTCAATCCGTCTCCAAAGTCGCCTTCTGTTGTGGATACCTTATTATTTAATACCTCTTCCACCCAAGAAGATAGAACAGGACAAAAATCATCCGAACTCATGGAGAATATTTGAAAAAACGAATTAAAAAAATCATATCTCCACCATAAAGTACCTGACTTATCAAGTTCAAGGTACCAATGTTTATTATCCCTATTAATAAACCATATAGACCCATTATAAGGAATAATCTCACAATCACCTAACTCTCTATATAGGTGTTTAAAAATAAGTTGTTTTAATCTATCTGTAATAACCATAAAGCAAATATAGTAAGAAATTATGAATTAAACAAACTCATTCCCCCATTCCACTATCGTGTCGTTCCATTCCCCTAGCGGGTCATTACACTAATGGGTTCATTCATTTGTTTAATTCATAATTTCCCCTATTGTATGAATCTATAATTAACGTACAACACTAATCTATAATAATTCCCCCATAATGAAAGACACCTCAGTTCCCCTCGGGTCAGGACACATAGTATGAAGGGACATAACATATTACTGTTAATGGTATTGTACCCCATCGGGATAATGAAATACCCTAAAGGGTATATAAGATTATATGAGTATACCTGTTAGGGTATAACATATATAGTGGAATGTGAAGGGGACAATACGAAACATATCTGTTATGTCAGGTTAAACCTGACTATAGTGATATGAAACATATGTCCCACTTTTTACCACCACTATAATTGTCCATATCATGTGTCTATATGGTAAGGGGAAATCTTAAAAACCTCATTATATTCGGGTCAAGAACCCCGTTGAAGACACTATAAAATACACTTCCGTTGAAGGATTCTAAACAACTAAAGTCAGTCCACGCCACTTTATTGTTACATCCTATTTTTATCTGGAAATTGTATATAGTTAAAAAAACCCTTCTGACACTATCAGGAAGACCACTTTTTTCACTTTTCATATAACCAAAAACCCCTCTCATATATACGTCAGTGGTAAAAAGTGGGAACATTTACCTATGGACAATATACATAATATACACTATATTTATAGTTGTTAATATGACTAAAACCCGTCAAGGGGATTATCCCCCATCTGACACTCACCTGACATTTTGACAAAATCAAGAAAAAATGAATAATAATTTATCAACAATTCCCCCTGACGATATGTCTAACCCCATTTCCATAACTGACATACTGAAGAATGTGAGGGTTGTAACTGACCCTTTACGGGATGTTGTTGCTGTGACCCTGTATTATAATGGGGAAAAGGTGGGTAAGATGGAGTATAGGAAAGCTTCGTCTACGTATCAGGGGGACATGAAGATATTAACATTGTATTCACTGACCCCTGAGTTCATGGAGTTATTCAAGGGTCAGGAAAATCCGATACGTATTTTGGACAACCATGTTAAGGGGTTTGTTTAAATTGTTTCCATACAATACTTTTGTACTTTGTTTCATTCCCCCGAGCTTCCACTTCAAAGGGACATTCCCAATATCCGTTTTTCTTCATGGATGATGCGTAGTTACGTTTGATACCTTTTTGTATGTGGTGGGTGTATTCGTGTATGATTGTTTTAACGAACATTTCCATTGTCTCACATGATGAGGGGTTTATCACCAATGCTTCAAAATCGTATTGACCATATGAACCTGTTAACCCGTTTCTGATTTTCAGTTTCGGGGATGGTTTGTTTCCATGACCGAGTGTCTTTCTAACTATGGTTATAAGTTGTAGCCCCATCTTACGAAGTTCAGGGGTTGTGTATGTATTGAGGTTATCTTTTAATGTCATATTAGTCGATGAATTTGTAGGTGATGTTTCCGATGATTTCGTCAGTGTGTCTTGGTAATGAGATACAAGCGGCTCTGAAGAATACGGGGATGATTGTTTTGTTGATTAGTTTCTGTGCTCCGTTGGTTGCTGACCACTTTCTGCTCTTGAAGTAACTTGCTCTGTGATGACTACGAAAAGAGTTAATACCTGGGATTGACGACTCAGAGTAACGGTGACCTTCTCTCTTCATGGTTACCTCGATGTTAATCACACGACCATAAGAGTCGGTGTTCCAATTCCACTTGTCTGTCTCACCCACAGATACAATACGAACCGACACCTCACCGAAGTGGTTCCATGTGTCAGTCATAACAACAAGGTTTTGCTTCTTGATGAATCTCATTAACAATTTGGTCGATAGTTTGTCTTGGGTGATTTTCATAGTGTCGGGGTTGTTTATTGTTCTACAAATATACAACAATTTTCTTCCCCCACAAATAAAACTTACTTTTTTTTTAAAGGCAGGGTGGAGTACACACTCCAAGCATTGTTAGCGCCAGCCCTTTATCCCCTTATCGTTATAAGGTACACTTACGGGGCTAAGTTACAACGAAAATAATTAATAAAAAATTAGGATGCTAACTTTCTTCGCCGTATCTTTGTGTTGACGCTCTTCTTATAAAAAAAAATATATAAGGCACCAAGCTAAGTTACGGCAAAAATAATTAATAAACAAATATATTTCCCCAAGATATTATCTTATATTTGTATAATGAGACAGAAGATATATACCATTAAAGACTTTGACTTCAAACCCCATGCTGTCATAGAAGGTGCGGTACAAGGTATACTTAAGCTCCCCAATGGTATTACCGTTTCAATAGTAGGCGGTGGTCTTCAATCTATTGTCGGTGGGATGAATAGATTACGTGGTGATGGTGTTGATACCTTTGAAGTAGCTGCTTGGTGGGACAAAGGTAAGTCGTTTGATAACGATTGGATAAAACTATCTGACTACGATGATGTGTTATCATATGTAGATAAAAATATACTACCAATCATACTACTTGACTTATCTAATAAATAATTTGTATATATAAAACCTTTGAACTATATTTGTAGTCAATACACTATGAAGAAATACATACTACCCCTAATCATGTTAGTCGTTATACTAACATCTTGCTCTACCCCACAACATGGGTACAACTACAAGAAACATTCTAACACACAACAGAAGATGTATAAACAAACTAAACGTGTGAACAAGGGGAAGAGCCAACTCAACCATCAGTGTACCCCTAAGAAACACAGAAGATAATATGAAACGATTTAAGATGACCCCCGACTTGGGGATACTAATATACATAGCCGTAGTTATTACCCTCGTAGTAATACTAAGAGCTTACCACATACTGTAAAGGGGAGGGGATACTTATCATAAGTTATCAACACCCCCTACTACTCCCCCCTATACCCCCATATACGGGGTACCCCCTCCCGTATCCCCCCTTAT
>Ga0209084_1000919_pt1 | contig 26182 bp, 32 predicted proteins | sample C_130820_MF_Meta_FD_187309 | JGI IMG/M metagenome (GOLD analysis project Ga0209084, IMG submission 187309) | Freshwater microbial communities from Lake Croche, Canada to study carbon cycling - C_130820_MF_MetaG (SPAdes) (version 2) | ecosystem: Environmental > Aquatic > Freshwater > Lake...
GTTTAGGAGTAGATCCTTATGACTATGATGTATTAGCAACTGCCATTGTACAAGCCGCACGTATTCCGTATAGCCATATCGAAGCCATTGATGTTTACAATTATGAAACAGGTCAGTACCTTGCTTATCATCACGATTACCCCTACGACTCTCGCCAAATTAATTATTATAAACACGGAGGAGATAGAGTAGGTACAGGAATATTTTATCTCAATGATGACTTCGAAGGTGGTGCAACTTACTTCCCCAAACACGATATAAATGTGATACCCAAGACTGGAAGTTTTTTGTATTTTCAACAAGGCTATGATGAAGAAACCAACTGGTCAACTATACACGAAAGTAAAAAGATTACAAAAGGCGTCAAATGGATTGCCAGTTGCTTTTTCAGCGACAGACCCAGAGTGGGTTGGAGCTCAAGAGAACATTTATACAAGGATAACAAATGAAAATTTTATTAACAGGCAGTTCGGGTTTTATCGGTTCCTATATCACTCCTTTACTAGCCGACAATCATGAGCTACATCATTTAAAAAGTGATCTGTTAGATTACAAGTCAGTACAGCTAGAAGTAGTTTCCATCTCCCCAGACATCATTGTACACCTGGCCGCACGTACTGAAGTGGAACAAAGTTTCTACGAACAAATTACTTTTAGCGAAGTAAACTATGTGGGCACAGTTAATCTAATCGAAGCCGCGGCCCGTGTTAAGAATTTAAAGAATTTTGTATTTGCCAGCACGATGGAAGTTTATGGCTGGCAACCCATTAGTGATATTGTACGGGATGGCGGTGTGCCTGAAGTGTTTGAAGCATTTGATGAAAACACACAACCCAATCCCAATGCGCCTTATGCAGTGGCCAAGTATGCTTGTGAAAAGTATTTGGAGTACGCACACCGCTGTTACGGATTGCCATTCACAGCTATACGCCAAACAAACAGTTATGGACGCAAGGATAATGAGTTTTTTGTTACTGAACAGATCATTAGTCAAATGCTGGACAATCCAGATGAAGTAAATTTTGGATATGCCGAGCCTTATAGAAACTTTATTTTTATTACTGATTTACTCAATGCATGGATCACAGTGATTGAAAATCCAGACAAGGTACAAGGTAAGATTTTCACCATTGGGCCCGATGCTCCTATCAAGATTAAAGACTATGCACAGAAGATTGCCGACAAATTGAACTGGAAAGGCAAGATGAATTGGAATACCAAATTGTTCCGTCCAGGCGAAATATATTGGCTCAACAGTAATCACAACCTAATCACAGCTACTACTGGATGGAAACCTGTTGTAAGTTTAGATGAAGGTTTGGATCAGACCATTGAGATATGGAAACAAAAACGTGCAAATAGATAATTGGACTCCAGTTTATAAATTTGACGACACTGGCAAGCCCGGGTGCATGACTCAACAAACTTATGAGCCGTTGCTTAATCCTGAAGGCAATGTATACTGTGCCAACTACGACTGGAAAAATCAATATCAGCGCATATGGCAACCAGACCGTGTAGGTTATATCGAAGAGGTCGTGGACTATTTTTTCTTTAAAGAAGTAGAATATGCACACCGTTTTTCTAATCGTGCATGGGCACCGGAAATTTTAGAAATAGATATTGCTAGCAAACGCATATTTTATAAATGGTATGGTAAGTCGTGTAATGAAATGATACATACAAACACGCCAATGCCTTTCGATTGGCAGAGTCAGCTAAAAACTATCATGTTAGATGCATACCGCACAGGTGTGTATAAACTGACAATGTATCCACATTGCCACTATTTTGATCAATATGGTGAAATGCATACTATAGATATGTATGGTTGTGTAAAAGTAGCAGATCCTTTTATTGATGCCAAATACATGGACGGTATTATACACAGTACTGCACAGTTTCGTCTAGACGAAACCGGCGAGTTAGTTGATGGACGTTATAACCTGGGAGAAATGTTTAAGCAATCTCTAGGCAAACACGTTAAGTGGTATGGAAAGAATATGGACTGGATTTATAAGGAAATTTTCAATGGCTAAAAGAATAGCTTCGACACTGGGCATAATAGATTGGAAATCTGTTATTGATTCTTTTACGCCTAAAAGTGGCGATTTTAATAATCCAGATAGTGTTATGGAAAGATCTTCAATGGATCCAATCGTGCTAGCTGATGGCGATCTAACTTCCAGCTATATCAAAATTATGGATACATGGCGCCGGGCAAAATATGATTTAAAAAATATACAATGGTATGATTATTATCCCGGCGAGCATTATGATATCGAAGTACAAACTAAGTTTGCAGATCTGGTGGGCGCAGATCCACGTAGAGTGTTTATAAGCGAAGTGTGGCCCGGACACTGTGTGCCGTATCACTGGGACGTGGAAGATCACGAAGTCGAATGGCTTAAAGAAGGCCCATTGGTTCGTTATGTATGTTTTATTGAACCAACTAATATGTTTGGGCATGCACTGATATTAGAAGATGAATGTTTTTATAACATTACAGAACACGAAGTGTATCAATGGGATGATCATAAATCGTTTCATGCAGGCACCAATGCTGGGGAATTTCCCTATTACTTGTTTCATTTTTTAGGAAAACCAAGATGATCAAGTATATTGGAAATACAGACAAAATTATAGATTGGGACGAAGTTATCCTAGGATTGCAAAAGCATGATTTTGAAACTCATCCCGGCCCGTTCAAAGGCCCTACCCATAAAGCCGGAGATGATCTCCCGGGATTGAATACAATTACAGATTTGTGGACACGGGCAGGATATAGGCCAGTGGAAGAAGGCGGAACAGTTCAATGGGACATGTTTCATCCTGGCACACATTTTGATCAAAGTGTAGTAGATAAATTTGTCAATCATTTTAACATCGAGGATTACAGCACAGCATGGATCAGCAGGATACATCCTGGTAACTTTGCTCCGTGGCATTGGGATATAACCGACGACGAGAAAAAATTACTAGCAATGCCAGAACGTCCGAGATGGCATTGTCATATTGGTAAGAAAGTTTTTGGCCATATCTTTATTGCAAATGATATGTGTTTTTATAATCAAGAGCAAGGGGCATCGTACATGTGGAATGACAGACGCTACTGGCATGCTGGTACTAATTGCGGACTTGAACCTAAATACTTGTTTAACATCTGGTGATAATATGATAGAAAATGATACAGTAATAACAGAACCCTTTTACCTTAAAAAGTTTATGGAAATCCAACGACAAAATGTTGTATTATCTAATTTGCTTAGAGACATTGCAGAAGATACATATCTTAGAAAAGCTGTTGAGAATAACTTGGGTGAACATGTTTTTGATATATTAAAAGATACACCCGCCTAATGTATAAAATTACAGACTTGCATATAGAGCTCACTGACAAGTGTCAGGCCAGTTGTCCCATGTGCGGCCGTAATAAAAATGGCGGAGCAGAACGTCCGTTTGTGGGACAACATGAAGTAACTTTGGAACAGTTCCAACAATGGTTCAGCACTAAGTGGCTTGCTAAATTAGATAATTTTTATGCCTGCGGTAATTACGGTGATCCCGTCATAGCTCAAGATTGCTATGAGATATTCGAATATGTTAGAGAAGTAAATCCTATAACTAGATTGTCTATTCATACTAATGGCAGTGCAAGATCTACAGCATGGTGGACAAAGCTAGCCAAGTTGGATATTGAAGTCAGCTTTGGTATTGACGGATTTGCCGAAAGTCACATTAAGTATAGACGCGGCACTGACTGGCATAAAATTATCGATAACATGACAGCGTTTATACAAGCTGGCGGCTCTGCTGTTGTCGATTGCTTGGTGTTCAAACACAACGAACACGAAGTTGAAGAGTTTCAAAAAACAATGACAGCATTGGGTGTATCCAAAGTTAATTTTAAATACACCAGCAGATTTTATGACATGGACAGTTTTCCAGTTGAAGATAAAACGGGGAATGTTGAGTACTCCCTATATCCCAGTACAGAAAAGAAAGTGTCATTTATAAAACTTGAAGATATCAAACGTGATATCAATGTGTGGAAAGAACAAGTTATAAAGGCAAGTATTAAACCCAAATGTGTACAGAAAAATGAAATTTATGTGGACACTCGGGGCAATGTATTTCCATGCTGTTGGGTAGGTTTTGATTGGTTAGAAACTCCACTAGAAGAAACACTAACAGTGCATGCATTAAGAAATCAAATGATACAAAATACTAAAGATAAATTTAGTACAGTAGGAATTTTTAATCTCAATGAAAATATTATTGAAGATTTAACATGGCATGATATAGAAGGATTATGGCGCACTGAGGACAAGCCTTGGGTATGCGTTAAAAATTGCAATGAACAAAATTAAACAATGGCAAGACAAAATTGAAGTAGTAACAGGAAGCAAGACTTTCTGTATATTGCCATGGATACACTTTGCTACTCGTCCCAACGGCGATATGCGATTATGTTGTAGTGCCAATGCAAGCGGCGCAGGCGAAAACCACACAGTTGGTCTAGTCAAGAACGAACGAGGACAACCAGCAAACTTTGGACGTGAAACACCTATGAGTGCTTGGAACAACGAGTACATGAAAGATGTACGCTTGACCATGCTGGAAGGAAAGATACCTGCCAGCTGTAGCAAGTGCATTGCTGAAGAGTCGCGTGGTGTTGCTAGTAAGCGTATTTGGGAAACTGGTTCATGGATGGAGGATGGGATCGATGTCGAAGAGCTCATCAAGCAAACGGAAGAAGATGGAACAGTGCCCGAGAAGCTGGTGTATTTGGACCTAAGACTAGGGCATACTTGTAATCTCAAATGTGTCATGTGCAGTCCGCATGACAGCAGTCAGTGGGTAGGTGATCATAAAAAGATATATCCTATATTTGAAAGCAAAATATTAAAAGAGCAGATGCACTGGGACCGAAAAGAGTTCAATAACTTTTGGCACGAAAATCCAGACTTCTGGAAAGAGATGTATGCACAGATACCTAATCTAAAACAAGTGTACTTTGCTGGCGGAGAACCATTGATGATCCGTGAGCATAAATGGTTCTTAGAAGAAATTATCAGACAGGGATATGCAGATAAAATCCTTATACGTTATAACACAAATGGATTATTAGTAGATGACGAAATTATTGAACTGTGGAAAAAATTCAAAAAAGTTAAAGTGGGTTTTAGCATTGACGCTGTCGGCGACCGTAATTACTATATACGCTATCCTAGTGATTGGGCTACTATCGAACGTAATCTTCACAAGTTAGATAACACGCCTGACAATATACAAGTTAGCATTGCTACCGCCATACAGATTTTAAACATCAAACATTTGGCGGATTTCGCCAAGTGGAAAATTACACAGAACTTTAAGAAAGTTAATCTCGAAAACACAGTGGGTGGTATACAAGCCGGCGGAGGAATCGTTAATATGCACTTGTTGTATATTCCAACGTTCCTAAGTATTAGACTGTTACCCGAAGCAGACAAAGCCGAAGTGCGTAAAAGTTTTGCGGACCTTGCCAACTGGTTGCACATCAACTACAGACAAGACGAAGATTTTTGGAAACAAAATCCTTACGGGTGGAAACGTTGGCAAGCAGTATTGGACTTTATGGATGCCGAAGATCATACTGCACAGCTATCGGATTTCAAAGAATATATTGTTAAGCTAGAAGCCCTACGCGGTACTGATTTTAAGTCTACGTTTCCGGAACTTGCCCATTTGATATGATAACGCAAGTTATTAATTCTCGCACACCTGAAACACTGTACATACAGTACATGATTGGAAACTTGTGTAACTACAAGTGTACCTATTGTTTTCCAGGAAGCAACGAAGGCGACTATCCTTGGCCAGATGTTGATCTTGTGATTAAAAATTTAGATCATCTAATCAACACATATAAACAACAGGGCAAGACTAAATTTGAATTCTACATACTGGGCGGCGAGCCTACTATATGGAAGGATTTACCTGTGCTGTGTAAGCATCTAAAAGAACATCATAATAGTGTTATTAGAGTTTCGACCAATGGAAGTCGCTCGCTAAATTGGTGGGACAGAAATGCACAATACTTTGACAGTATCGAAATATCTGTACACCATGAATTTTGTAAAGTGGAACATGTTAAAGCAGTTGGTGATTTGATCCATAACAAGAACATCAAGGTTGTGGGTAATGTGCTTATGGATCCTGCTAACTTTGAAGGTTGCAAAGATATAATAGAAGAATTAAAAACTAGCAGTAATGCATGGCCTGTAATTGCCAAAGTGGTACATTTTGACGGACAAGTAAGATACAACGACACCGAAAAGGAATATTTTTTAGAACCTATTAAACGGTGGCCTGACATGACATGGTGGCAATCGTTGGCTAATCACGAACATAATGAAGTATGGGTAGTGGATGACGGCGAAAAGAAGCTAGTAGAAGAAAACTGGTTTGCTCTAAATGATTTAAATCGATTCAAGGGATGGAGTTGCAATTTAGGAATAGACTATTTTGAAATATATCAAGATGGAACTATACGTGGAACTTGTTTGCAACCTATCTATAATTCAATAATAAAATACAGCATATACGATTTAAATTTTATCGCCAAATTTCATCCAAAGATACAACCTGTAAAGTGCGGAAAGGAATTATGTATTTGTGCTGGCGAAACCACAATAGATAAAAAGATTATACCGATTGTATTGGTATAACAGTAGTAGCAGTCCACAACTCTTTGAAGTCGCTGAACTCTTTGGCTTTAGGCACACACATGCCACAACCACAACGTAGATTGGGACATACAATTGGTTTGACAGTTTCTTGATTTAATAAAGAATACGTCTTATGCAGTATGCTTGTAATATCTTTTAAATTGCCGATGGGCCCTCTACCAGTATGTGTTGCTTGGCAAGTTTGATGATGAAATACATCGCCTGACTTTTGATCAATATGTAGGAAGTACCAGTTAACAGTACAGTACCAATCTTTAAACCAGTTGTTGACTAGTTTAACGTCTTGCCATACGCCGTCAACCTTGCCTGTGGTACAGCGTCCGCCACAACAAGCACGACCCACACTGGTTCCTTCACTTGCTACTACAGCAGGACGTTCTTGTCCTTGAAACTTAAAGAACCAGTCTTGTTGTTCTGTAGTATACTCGTGACTGGTCCTACGATTACTACCGTCTGCATCTATAAACCAGCCCTTGCGTACAATATTACCATCTCCGATAGGAACCGGATTTACTTTAACACCTGCGGCTTTGAGCATGTCACATAATGCTGTTGCTTCGTCAAAGTAATCGCAGTGTAGCATTATGTTAGCTTGTACTCTAATACCTTTCTCGTGTAGCATCAGTATGTTGGCAACTGTACGGGCTTTCAAGTGTGCGTCTGCTTCAGCATGCCAACTGACTGTAACATAGGTAAAATGTTTTAACACACGTTCCGTAAAGTTAGGACCCCATGTGCCATTTGTAGTAAGCCCAAGATGGAATCCTTCAAACTGTTCAATGTATTCTAGCAACGGCCAAAACGCAGGATTAGCAGTTGGCTCTCCTCCTGTGAAGTCTATGCTAGTGTGTAATTTGTCTGTACGTTTGTTATTATACAAACTAGTGTACTGTCTGATAAAATCAAATGTAGTTTTTAATTCGTCAAACTCTGGCAACTTGCTAACGTTGTCGTGGCGAGTACTTTCGCAGTATGTACAATCCAAATTGCATCTGCGCAGTATATCCCATGTGACCATCATGGGTTCTGGGTTACGTAGGCTGATTGCTGTTGTTTGCATATTTGGTTAATGGAATGTCTGCCGCGCAGGTACAGAAATTACGGTCGCAAGTTACGGGTTCGTTAGGTGCAACGAAGCTGTCTTCATAAATGTTGCCTAGACTACCACCGACTCTACAAGTGGCTCTGTGTACCTCTCCGTCCCAATTGATCATTAGGCTTTCTATACCTGCGTTGCAAGTCCAACCTTTAAATTTATTCTGATGATTCTTAATCATATCGTTGGCATGATAATGCAGTTGTGCGAATTCATTATCCAACCATACTATTGTATTCTTTTCCACAGTGGCTTCTTGTTCTTTAAGCCATTCTAAATCGTTTAAGTTGTAACGCATATCGTCAAACAAATCATGATCACCTTCCGTCCAGCGTATACGCCTCACAGTATTAGGAATATGTGCTAACAAGCATCTAGCACGTAGTTCCAATACAGCAGGCATATGATCGTGGTGTGCCATGATTTGTGCTATTACTTTTTTGTTTGTTAGATCTACCACACTTTCCACAGTATTAAAAACACGCTTCCAATCAAACTCTAAATGTATGCTAAAAACAATTTGATCTACTTCCAGTACTGAATAAAATTCGTAAGGCAGTGTGCCATTAGTTGTTACACCAATCCAACTAACACCAACGTGTTTACAATATTTTACTAGTTCTTGAAATTTAGGATGAACACATGGCTCGCCGCCGGTGAAGCTGAGACGTATGGGTTTGTCTAGTGCTATTAATTTATCCACAGTTGCTTTGAGTATTTCTATATCGGTATGCGGACTAGAGTTATCATGGATACTAGAAGGACAATAACTACAGTCATAGTTACAACGCTTGCCAATATTCCATTCAACTTTGATGCTTTTCTGATGAGGCCAGCGACCTGTAATTTTAAGCATAGGGCTTAAACTCCGGAACAGTAGCTAGCAGATTTTGACCACGTGTGCTATCTAACGCAAAGTTAAAATCTAAAAAGTCCTGCCATAAGTTATATTGATCTTTTGCTTGTAAGTAGTTAATGCTGTCTTGTATTTGCTGATGTGTAACTTTGCCAAGTAACGCATTGTTCTTCACTGCGTCCCAAGTGTCTACACGTAGTTTAACTTCTTGTAGACGATGTATTGCCAAGTCTTTTAACTCTTGTGGTAATACCTGTGCTGACAAGCAGTTAGGATAGCTGACACGATGGCTGTAAAATATAATGTCCATTTTGTTGATAAAATAATCAATGCACTCTGCGGCTTGTAGTATGTTGCCAGCCTGCGCTGTGAATGCACCGACCACACGACTTACGTTTGGTATCTTTTTTATTTCTCGAATATTCTCTTCAACTTGATTAAAGTCACCGTTGCCACGTATGTAATTGTAAACATCGTGAATGCCGTCAATGCTGACATTAACGGCAACGCTTCTAAAATGAGGCCAGTAGTCATGTATAGTCCTTCCTTGACTTATGCCAAGTGTTGTGCCATTAGTAGCATATTTAATTTCAATGTTTTTGCCATACGGTTTAAGCATGTCTAGTATTCGATAATGCTGTGGATCCATTAGGGGTTCGCCTCCAGCAAATTCTACACGCCTAAAATGTGGTAGTAGTTTTTCAAAACTGTTCCACCAATTGTCAGTATCGTCGAAAGGACCGATATATTGTCCGGGCTTTTTAACTAAACTTTCAACTGTGCCAACTAGATAGTTGTTTTCTTTTTTGTAAAATGGAACAACTTTATCCCAATCCTTCCAGTTGGTGCTGTCTAATGGATTGCACATGCGGCATTTTAAATTACACAAATTGTTAAGTTTAATTTCCATAGTGGGAAATTCAAACGGCATTGTGTAATGTTCTGTTAATGCATCTAACGCATTGGGATACAAATTAATACGTGCTTCCGGAATAACACCATTGATATGTCTTTGCCGTAAACTTTCAACACCTTGATCTTCCAAATCAAAACAAGGTTTACAAACATCCGGGCGTTCGTTATTCAGTACTTGTCTACGTACTTCACACATGCGCTCACTGTTCCAAGTATACTCTAAACTTTGATCTTGTATAAAACCAATCGGCTGGCTACGACAGCACACTTTAATGGCTCCGTCTTCTCGAGTCGCTAGTCCGGTAAACGGATGCATACAGAATGTTTTACTTTGCATTTTCCCACGCCCATGCTCGTTCTTTACACCAGAAGCAACGTCCACAAATTGGAACACCTTGCCCTGGAGTATATGTTTTAAAATTCAAACCCATGAATACTTCAGGACGGGTAGAGTTATCGCCTTCACAACTACGAGTTATTTTAAATAGATCCATAATGTCAAGACTGTTGTACATTTTAACAATTACTGACTTGTCTGTAAACCGAAATGGATGGTAAGCCATAAAGCCCATGTGTTCCATTGCTAGCAAATGCTGGTTATCGTCTGTTGGATCAATATTTCTAGTTGTCATGCCTGCAAAGTCTACATCTTTTGGATTACGTGTTACTCCATTAAAATAAGCATCTACTTTGTTATGAAAACAAACATATTCAGCATAAGCACGTAATTCAATAATATCTCCGCTCACTAGTTTGCCATACTCATCCATAATCGTAGGACCTTTGTCTCCCCATTCAAATTCAGGTGGGACAAAATTCGTATGTTTGATAAATTTAATTTGATTAAAATGTTGTGCCAACCAATTATACACATCATTGGCATTTTGCTCCTGCCAGGGTTTAGACTTCCAGCCACGAACATTAGTTATAATATGAATTGTTACATCTTGAGATATGGCCTGTTGGCAAACCAAATAGGCAAGTAAAGCACTATCGGCACCACCACTAACAGCAATGGCAATATTTTTCCATTTTGGATCATACGGGATATTGAGCATGGATATATTTAAGCAAGTTATACTAGCATATAAATATTTCATGTATAAACAAATGATCACCAAACAAATATGGACCTGCCCAGACGGGTTGATTGAGCAAGCTCTTAAAGAACACCCAGTTACCGGTGAAGGCACTGTGCTCAACGAACCAACTGGTGACTTCTACTACGATCCATGGCGGATTAAAGACTTGTACAAAGACACACTTTGGGAACAAGTATTAAACTCTATGCCAATGAGCATTGGACAAGCACGTATTATTAAAATGGAACCCGGTGACAGTTATATGGCTCATGCTGACATAGACAATCGCTGGCACTTGAACTTGACAGGTGAGCAAGCATACTTGATTGACTTAGATGAAGAAGTCATGTATAAATGTGAGAGAGATTATCGTTGGGCTTATATGGATGCTAGTCGTATACATGCGGCTACCAATTATGGATCCATTCCACGACTGCAATTAGTAGTACGAGAACCATTACGCCGTAGTCGCCAGCCTGTGGACTTGGTCAGCATTAGCATGGCAGCGGCCTACGAGCAACATGACTTTAGATTTAAATTTGATAAACAGTTTAGTCCGTTCTTAAATCGTGCTAACTGGGCACACAAACTAGCAGACTTTGCACACACTACATTTAGTTTGACTTTTAAACTGGAACGCGAATTGCTCGAAGAATTTAAACAGCTCATAACACCGGAGTTTAAGGTTATCTATGCTTAAAATTTGTATAACAGGAACGACTCGCGGACTTGGTAAGACTCTTGCTGAATATTTTAATTACAAAGGTCATAATGTCATTGAACTTAATCGTGGAGATGACATGATCACTTCGGCGCTAGGGTGTGATTTATATATTAGTAATGCTTTTGATGGTGGATTACAACTTGATTTGTTTAATCAACTTTATACCAGCGTTAAAAAATTAATTGTCATGGGCAGTATAGCATCAGAGAATCCAGAACCAGATCCGTCTACATACAGCGATCATAAAAGAGAATTAAAAGAACGTGTAATGTATATTGCTAACAGCGAAGAAAAAAAAGCAGACATCTTGTTATTACAATTGACAGGTAACAGTTATAACGATACTGATTTGGTTATTCGCACTATCGATTTCTGGTTAGATAATCCAAAAATCACATGTGTGTCATTTATTCCAGGAGAACCAAATTAATGGAAAAGAAGATTATCATCACAGGTCATACAAGCGGTATTGGAAAAGCTATCTACGATAAATTTACTGAAATCAGTTGTAGAGAAATTGTTGGCATGAGCCGTAGTAACGGATACGACATAGATAAAGATTTTGATAAAATCGTAGAAGAAGCCACAGGCTGTGAATTGTTTATCAACAATGCCTACAGAGACGGACAGCAATTGAAATTAGTTGAAGCACTTAAAGATAAAGTAGACATGATGGTAGTTATGGGTAGCGTCAGCAGATTCTATCCCGAGCTGATTCCTACAGATTATGTACACGACAAACATGCATTGGCCGAAGCATGCAGACTTGTTAGTTTGAATCCTGCCGGAATTCCGTTGCTACATTTAGATTTGGGATTTATAGAAGATACTGTGCCTGATCCTATTATTCCATCTACATTTACTAGTGATTATACCACGTCCAAAGACGACATAGTCGATACCATTATATTCTGGGCTCAGAAGCCAAGTATCAGACAAGTTGAATTTAGATGGAAGTTAACACCGCATGTATTGTCAGAGTTAAAACGTATTAATCCTAATTTAGATCCATCTAGGATACAGTTTTAAATTAGCAAGAAATTTGTCTGGATGTATTCGCCAGACTGTTTGATCAGTATTTCGGTAATTCATTTCACACACATGTTCCACAATACCAAGTTTAGCAAGAGTGGGAAAATAATGATTGTGTACAAGTCGCTGGCTTGCCACTGTACTAGTGTTGCTTGTAGCATACAATTCTCCTTTAGCCCAATCAATACACGCAGGTAGTAAAAACTGGTCTGTTAAGTTTTGATGTTCAGCAATTAACTTCTTAGGAGTTATAAGTCCACCATTTTGTCTAGCAGTTCCAAACGTACAGGTACGTGCCAGTACACGATAAGCATTGGTGCCCATCTCATTAAAAGAATGCGCGGCAACACTACCGACAGCCTTGTCGTCTTGATATAGTATCCATGCCGCCCACTCTGGCTCATTGCGAAAGCAGTCTATCATTGCCTTCTGACTGGCATTGTTAGCAAAGCCACGCTGTCCTGCTTCCGAGTAGAACTCAGTTAAATCTAAATCTTCTGTCCAAGGTACAGTCTTATACATATAGCTTTTTACATTCGTCCATAAAGTCAGCAGGAAAGTTTGTTTTAAAACTTTCAAATGCCAACTGTTGAATTTGATCATGTGGAGTTGGCGCATCTACGTCTATACCCAAAGCGGCCATTTTAGGAAACAAGTCTGCTTGCCTATCTTCGCTTATATGACTCATTACACTACGTAGGCTAATTGGAGCACTTGTGCTGTTATAACAAAAAAAGTAATTGATACTTTTAAGTTGTTCATCCACTACAAAGTAACTGCTAGGATGTAAGCTGTATTTGTATATGCCCAGTGCGCGGTGCGCTCGAAATATGTCCAACATTTGTTCACGCCAGTTGGGTAGTATATCATCATACGAACATTCGTTGTCTAATGTCTGTTGCCAAAAATCCGCACCCTGTATTTTAAAAAATAATTTACGTTGGTTTAAATCGATATTCGTTATTTCAGGTACAAGTGCTGGATACTTGTTACGCATTTGTGTAATGTAATTTACTTCGCGCAACCACTTTTCTTCCATAAGGCTTGGATCAACTACCTGGTTCTGTCCTTGATGATAGTCAGTATCATTGTGGTAATGTTGACAAAATACAGTTTTGGATTTGTTTATCAAACTTGTATAAATTAGGTTGTTACGGCAAAGCCCTTTACCTGGCACATTGTTATAGTAGTATTCAAAGTCGTGTTCCATGCTTTTACTTATTAGATAAGTACGTACATGATAAAAGGTATTGGCGGCAAGCCTTATATAAACTTAGATCCATTTTTGGATATAGACGGATTCAAGAACTTACATCCAGAGATATGTAAGGGCTTTGCTTTGGCAAGAGATTACGCCAAAGAGGGTACTTGGATGAAACCAGGCTTTGATTGGAAAGACGCCAGCTACATAGTTAACTGGAAACCAATTTACAAAGCCGTAGAAGAATATCTAGCATTGCCAGAAACCGATCCTATTCGTGTTGCTGGCGATCCCTTGTACTTTACAGACTTGAGCAATTTCAAAAATCGCAATACATTTACCCGTTACTTAAAAATGACTATGGGTGCAAGCGATCCGTACATTTATTATTTTCTATGGGAGCAAGGTGACTGGAACGACCGCAGTGCCAAACGTGAGCCCACTGAAGAAAGTCGATACTTTCCTGGAGTAGTGGCATGGGTAAACAACTTGGTAGAACAAAACATTATTAGCCAAATTGGTCGTGTTATATTCTTTCACTGTGATCATAATGGACTAGGTTTTGAACACAGAGACTTAGATGCTAATAATGGCGTATTAGAGAAAAACTCTTATACTGATCATCAGAACGAATTCATACATATACGTTACAGGACAAAACGTGGTTTTTATATTTGGGATCCTGATACTGAAAACAAACACTATATCAATAGTAATGCTGGATTCTGGAACGATGAAGATTGGCACGGAGGCGACAGCATAGGAGAACAAGACTATGCTTTACGTGTAGACTGCAAGTTTACAGATGAGTTTCGTGCTAAATTAAGTATTTCACATTTAGAGAGTTACTAATGGATTTCGTAGGAAACTATGCTAGATGGATCAATCCGTTATGGGAACATAAAATCCTAACAACACAGGGTCAAGCTCGTCCAAGAGATTGGCCGCCCGCTACTGCTGTAGAATCTGCTGAGTATAATAGGTACGAAATGGCAGGCTATGATTTAAATGCTATTAACTGGTGGGTATACGAAGAAAAAGATTTAAACATACAGATTGAACCGATATGGACTTCGGACAATGTACATTGGTGGTTTACTAAACTATTGCCAGGGCAATATATGCCCATGCATACTGATCCCCATACTTACGATAAACCATGCAACCGATATTGGATGCCGTTACAAGATTATATTGCAGGACATGTGTTTATCTACAAAGACGAGATGATCAGAGGTTATCAAGCAGGCGATGTATATCGTTTTGAAAATGAAACAGACCTACACGGTGCGGCCAACATAGGACATACACCACGTATTATGTTGTTAGTTACGGAGTATCTATGAAGATAGGTTTCTTTGGTGATAGTTTCTGCACGGAAATGAATAATCCTCATAATATCTATCATGGGTATGATACCTATCTTACCACCATCAAAAAGCACTATGATGCTGAAATAATACACTTGGGATATGGCGGTAGCAGTTACTGGGATACTATACTAAAACAATTTACTAGTGTCGATACACCCGATATATGCATATTCAGTTGGACTGATTACCATAGAATCTATCATCCCACAGTTAGGAATCTAACTTATGGCACAACTGTTAATTTAAAATTAAAAGACTTCAAGCCATCTAATATATTTAATTTTCGTGTAGTAGAAGCTGCCAAACGATATTTCAATCATTTGTATGACGATACTAAATCTAAAGAAGAAATGATTTCTGCACTGTATCGTTTTGACCGGGAAGTGCTATCTAAACTACACAACACAGTAATAATACACATGTGGGCATTTGATAATCTATACGAGTGGCAAAACGGAACAGTGTTACCTAGTATTTTAAATGATCTAGCACAAGGTAGTTCAAATATTGCACCTAATCATCTTGGCAACACTGAGCAGAATAATCAGCTGGCGAATATGTTAATAAAAATTATAGATGCCAAGTTGGAATTGTATCAAATAGGCTAGCTTCTAAATTAAAATATACTTCGGCATTGGGACATTTATTTTCTATTGCTGTTAGCAGTTCTGCTTCTTTGTATTTTCTATAATCTAAACTATAAAAGAAATTAGTTCCTTCATAATTGAATATGTTTGATAAGTGAACTAATGTATTTGACACTGGAAGTATATGTTCTGCTAGGTTATCTGTTCCTAACAAATCACACAACACAAATTTATAATTGACATTATGTATATTAGGAGCATTTACTTTCCAATAATCTAACGATGCCTGATTATAATCATACATGATAACTGTAGCATTATCACTAAGATAACTGCCAAACCAGTCGCCGCTTGCCGGTGTTACAATCTGATCATACAATTTAATTGGTAAATGTGTAATTTCTGTATTGCTAGTATGTACAAATTCTTTCTGGCAATAATTTAATCGGTAGTATGCCCAGCCGAGATGCTTATTAAAGTCTTTGGGGCTTTCGGGGTAAAAATGTTTTTTGTTATCACGCACATTGGCGTTAAACACTTGGACTCCGTAGTCTGCATCAAAGGCCTTGCTTAATATGTTCCAGCCGTGACATTTATGATTGTAAGATTTGCTTTCAGTTCCGCTTGCTACAATTACAGGAGTATAATCGTCGTGAAAATTGATTGTGCTACGTACAGGTTCTACCTGTGTGTGGATTGATCCCAGTTCTTGTTGTCCTATTTCTGGACATCCTAAATTGCGATACTTTTCCAAATTAACCATATAGCACTGATGATGTAATTCGTAATATGCATCTTTCCTATCAAGTACATGCCCGGCCACAACAAAGTCCAAATCAGTCATACTAACAATAGCATCAAAAAATGCAGTGCCATTAATGAACTCAGTTCCTGTACTAAAAACTACAGCCCACTTATGGTCCTTGGTGCTTACATGCCGCAACAACGCATCTTCATCTATCCACTGGTATACAGTCCATCCTTTATTAAACACATTGGCTAACGTACCGTCAGCTTGATTTTTCATAAATTCACGGATATTGCTTTTATAATTGCGAGTATTATCTACAAAGCAAAATGCAATGTCAGTTTTCCATTGCGGATTAAATTCTAGAATGTTCATATTGCTTATTATAGCTTCTTGTGATCAATTCTGCAAATGCTTCTTTGTTTGTTCCGTATCCAAAAGGATGTCCTATGACATGCGTTCGCGGCTGATTGCTAAAATTAATAACGCTATGGTAGTTTCGAATATTAACGATAAACGCCTTGCCTTCTTTAAACGGCACAATGCCATGCCCTTGCAATACCATATAACAATCTGCTGGATGTACAACTGCAATATTAATCGGCACTCCAAATTCAAGTGCATCGAAATTATCTTCTCCTGGTAATCGCCCCGGCATATCGCTATGCGGAGTGATTGCTGATAATGGTTCTAACTCCATGTAGCGGATCCGTCTATAATTGTCTGCTGGAAAGTTGTGTTGCCAAAAATCCCGAATGATGGGAGACTTATGAGCCAGCTCGGTCCATTTGTACGGAACATCTGCTTCATTGGTGTATCCGTAATTTGTCCATGCACCTGTTTTTTCTATGTCAATACCGTGTATACAACAACTATTCCAACCTGCATTGTTGTCTTCTCTATGCGCAACAAAATAAGGTTCTGCTTGCTGTGCTTCTAATTTCCAACCTGCGGTGTCTATAGTTAAATCTAATTCAAGCCATCCAAACTTACTAGTGTTTAACACCCAGCTGGCAATTTCTAAATCTGTATGCAAATGACTTGGAATTGGTTCCATAGTCCATGTGCAGTTTTTATTATTTTGGTAAAATTCCAATGCTTGTAGATTCATAAGTGTAGTTATCATTATTTAATAACCCCAAAAAATAATGATAAGTACACTACCTGGAGGAAACCATGCCGTCTTATATTGGAAATACTGGCGATAAAATTAATTGGAATAGTATTGTAACCGATTTGGAAGGTAAACTTGGCTTTACAGATATCAGCGATCCGGTCGATGTTGATACATCTAAAAGTATTGATACAAATGAAGAATTCGCCCGGAAAAAATGGTTTGCAGATGTAAAAAAATATTCCGAAGAAGTCAAAGACAGCGTTACCTCGGAGCATTTAGATTTTTTAGTAAATGAAACCAATTCAACATATCAGAAATGGGTAGATGCAGGCTACTTGATACATCAGATAAGCTGGGAAGATTATTATCCAGATTCGCATTTTGATAGATCGCTTGCAGATATATTTGCAAGTATAACCAATACGACTCCCATTCCGCATCGTGTTTTTATTACACGGTTACGTCCGGGTAAAGTTGCACCTTGGCATTTTGACACATTACCGGATATATCAAAATACAAAAAATTAGGTAAAGTTGATAGATGGATTTGTTTTATGCACGACCCTGTCCCGGGACAAGTTATGGTAATAAATGATTTTACGTTTCATAATGAAAAAGTAGGTGAAATATTTAAATGGGATAATAGGAACGATCGTCACGCGGCTGCTAACGCTAGCCTTAAACCTTATTACTTGTTTCATTATGAAGGATATTCCAATGATACTTGATATCAATAATTTTATTTACGAAAACAGATTGCAAGAAATACGGGACGCCATGGTAGACGGACTCAGTACAGATACTACAACATGGTTTAATAATTCCAGCATTAGTAGGGTAACGAACGAACCCAATCTATGGGCATGGGTGGCGTACGATGCAGTGCATGGCACAGATGATTATACTAATGAACGTTTTATTAAATTACAATCTATCATGAAAGAATTAACAGGTGTTGCATCTGTTCATTTTGCACTATTAGGACCTCAGTCCACAGTTCAGCGTCATACAGATAGCACTAGTAGGAATCGTGATCCAAAAAATGAATATAACATATTAACTGGCTGTATTGTGCCTACAAACGATTCTGCTAAATTAGGATTTTGTGTTGGCGACAATACTGTTCCATTTTTTGAAGGCAAAGCAATATTTTTTCAAGGTGGGGTAACTCCGCATCATGCGTGGAATTATACCGATGACTGGTGTGCATTAATGGTAATATATGCGTTGAAGGAAGCTATCAAACATGACTAATAATTTAGATAAAAAGCATTTGCCTTTTGGACATTCCACAGCAATACAGGACCCGGATGCATTAGAAACTTTAAAGAATATAGAGTTAGATCTTGTCACGTTATTAGCTGACGAACATATTAATGAAGAATTTTGCAACAACTACTTAGAATGGATTAATTCCGGGACGCTTAATAGTATCACAGGCTTGGACCAATTTAAATTTAAAAGCTATTCAAACGGCACATCGGAAGCGTTTGATAAATTTTATATAAAAAATCGTACAAGACGTTTTAGATGTTTCAAAGGCGAGTATGTATACCACCAGTTAGCATGGAGAAATAGTTGGCCCGATTGGAAATTTATTGAAGATGCCCCTGTGGACACTAATGATGCAGTAGTAATTAGTTTACCATTTGCCGATACTGGTGTTGTGCATACACAGATGTTTGACATATTAGAGCAATGTACAAAATTAAAAATTCCAGTGTTATTAGACTGTGCATATTTTGGAATATGTAGCAATACAAATTTTAATTTTAATTTCGACTGCATAACAGACATTACATTTAGTTTGTCTAAATTCTTTCCAGTGTCGCATGCAAGGATTGGCATGCGTTTAACACGTATCGATGATGATGACTTGTTATTTGTCTACAATAAAAATTTGTATCTTAATCGTATAGGAGCTAAAATAGGATTAGAATTTATCAGCAGATACAATCCAGATTATATTATAAAAAAATACAAATTAAAACAACAAGAACTATGTCAAGTATTAGATGTATGCCCTAGTGATACTATTTTGTTTGGATTAAGTGCTACATCATGGCAAGAATATAATAGGGGCGGATCCACCAACCGATTGGGTTTGCACAAATATTTGCATCGTCCGATAACCGAGTTAATAAATGACTTACAAAGCATACATAGTTAATTTTGAATTATTATACGTTAGCGACGAGTCGGCAGATGTAACTGCTGTGTTACAGGATTCGATATTAGCAGAAATTCGACAAGCCTCTACTAATGGGTTCAATGCAATTGTAGGATTAATGCTAGTGGATGGATTTTTGTATAAAGATAATCAAGCATTTTATAGCCTACTTAATGCTGTTAATGAAGAATGTAAAAAATTAAACATTAAAAAAGTTGTGTTGATTGCAGGCATGTGTGCGGACTATCAACAAACATTAGATAACAAAAATATACCTTTTGAAATAATGTTTTTTGATTTTAATCTAAATTTAGTGTATCAAAGCTACAAAGAAAATATAAATCAATTACCGGAATGGAATCCTAATACCGATAAATTTTTATTTTTAGGAGGAGCTCCTGCAAGACATAACAGGATACTGCTATTGTATAAATTGTATACATCGGGTCTGTTATCCAAAGCAGATTGGAGTTTTTTTAAACCCTGGGTATCTGACGATATAGCTTGGTGCCGAGACGCATTGTCTTTTATCAGTGATGACGAATATACTAATTTTTTAAATAATTGTGATAGATCTGTCGACGACAAATATTCTGAATCTAAAGATTATTCCAAACTAAGTGCTAAGGATTTAAAAACTCAACAAACTCATTCTACCAAGTGGTGCCAAGATCCTGGATGGATCGATCCTTCTATATTTTATAACACATCACTGAGTATCATATCGGAAGGTAACATTTATAGTCCAGCGCACGATTATAACTTTTTAACTGAAAAGACTTGGAGGACTGTTATAAACAAGCATCCGTTTATCTTTGCCGGAGATCCTGCCCAGTTTAAATATTTAGAGCAACAGGGAATTAACAGTTTTAGACAGTACATAACGAATCCCAATTATGCATACATTCGTGACGAAGATGAAAGATTAAACGCTGTAGTTGATAGCACATTTGATTTACTATATGTATTGCATACAAGTCAAGAACAATTTAAAGCAGATATAGAACAAAACTATCAGCTATTTTTTAAAAAAGTAAAACAGAATAATCAGTTATTGGATAGATTGCGAGTTGATTTCAATGTTGATATTGTTGAAATAGACAAGTGGTTTAATCAAAAAAGTTTTGTTCATATTGTAGGGGTAACATGATAGCATTATCTCAATATCGTTCGTTAGATAAAATTAATGAAATTGTAGCGTTAGTTAAGCCACGTGTCGTAGAATGGAGAGATTTTATTCCGTTACTATCTACAGATACATCAAAGGATCAGCCGGGAACTATGACAGCATGGTACTATCTCTATGTAAAAGATAACATTGCCAAATACAAAACTGATAAGCTAGATGAAAGCATTGTTGATTTTAATCATTCGTTAAATGGTGCAGAATGGTTGCAAATGACTTTATTACCTTCTATACATCTTACCATAGATCCGTACGTGCAAAAAACATTTGGCGATGCTATAGATCTTATTAAAACCTTACCGGGAATAGTTGAGACGGATTTTCATTTAATGTCGCACAATGTGATTGTACATCCGCATACCCATGGTAGAAATCCCGGCACCCCAGGAAGATACAACATATTAATTAACTTGAAAACACCCTCTAACGATAATTTTGAATTTGTTTTAGATGGTAAATCTTATAATTTTAAAGAGGGCGAGATAGTTTGCTTTGATGCAGAACTAACACATAGTGCAAAGAATCTTTCGGGAGAAGATTGGTTATTGTTGATACTAGGATTCAACAGTAAATATTTTGAACCCGATATAGTATAGATAATTAATGATATAACGGAATTAATAGATGAAGATATCAACACATAATCACTGGGATCCACTAGAGGAAATTATTGTAGGAAGAGCAGACTTTGCTCGTGTACCAACAGTGGATCGTAGCACTATGAGTATGAGCTATACCAATATGCCAATTGAACAAGTAAAGCCATTAGAAGGGCAATATCCTGCTGATATCATTGCTGAAGGCAATGAAGATATGGACGGATTGGCTCAAGCATTACAGAACTGCGGAGTTATAGTGCATCGTCCCAATGTAATTGATCACAGTGTAGAGTTTAGTACACCTGAGTGGAAGACCACAGGATGGTACAGTTGGTGTCCACGTGACTTACTATTACCCTTTGACAATTTAATTATCGAAACACCAAGTGCTTGCCGTGCTAGATATTTTGAAACTCGTGCTTATCATGACATTATGATCGATGCTGTTAAGGATGGAGTTGAGTGGATCGCGGCACCCAAGCCAATACTTAACGATAACAGTTATCAGTTTGAAGATATAAAACGCAAGCCAAGTCTTACCAATTTGGAGCCAATCTTTGACGCTCCAAACTGTGTACGCTTGGGTAAGGATATTTTGTTCCAAATTAGCAACACAGGTAATCACTTGGGCCTAAAATGGCTCAAGAATGTGCTAGAGCATAGAGGCTATCGTGTACATCCTGCGGAACATATTTACAGTTACGCACACATGGACAGTACGATCGTACCACTGCGCCCGGGACTAGTGTTACTAAACAGTACTCGTGTTAATCCAGATAACTGTCCCAAGTTGTTTGACAAGTGGGATAAGATTTACTTCGAAGACTGTATAGCACAAGGCAGTAAGATTCCAGGCGGCATCGCTCCTTGTAGTCCTTATATTGGTATGAACATACTCAGTGTTAATCCAAACACAATTATTTGTGACAGTACACAAGAGCCATTAATGCGTGTATTAGAGAAACATAAGATAGATTGTATTCCAGTTAAGTTTAGACATGCTATGACATTAAGTGGTGGCATACATTGTGCTACATTAGATTTACGCCGTCGTGGAACATTAGAAGACTATTTTGTATGATAGCTTACCATACTAATATCGAAGATTTCTGGTCAACAGATTTAAAAAACTTTAAATTTGTCAATTCATACTCTGCAAAACAAACAGACCAAACTCATGATAATTATGGTAATTTAACAAATAATTTATTACAGGCATTCAACGAAGAATTGCCAGAAAGTTATAATCAATTTTATTCAAAATTAAAAATAAACGAAGGCTCGATGTCAATGATATGCCTTGCTCCTGGTCAAGTAATTCCTATCCATACTGATAAGTTTTATAAATTAAGAGAAAAAACAAATGCAGATATATCACAATGTTTACGATACCTTATCTTTTTAGAAGATTGGACATTTGGGCATATTGCTGAATTTCAAGAATGTTGTATTACAAAATGGAACAAGGGCGATGTGTGGGTATTTGATTACAAGTCTCCGCATTGGGCCGCAAATGCAAGCAGTACAAATTTTATTACATGTCAGGTGAATACTGTTGTATAAATTCTATGTGATTTTTTCCAATGCCGATGTTGATTATAAAGATCAAGACGAATGGACTGCGGGTGTACATGAATCTATTTTATATCCAGCATATGGTAAAGATAAAGTAGTTGAATTTGATAAAATTTGGATAGATATTTGTAAACAACATAATGTAGATAGTTATCCTATACAGCCTTGGGATAATGCAAAAAAAACTATGGTAGCTGTCTGGGAGAGCAAACACGACATGCAAGAATTTATTAATTGCTTCTTTGAAAATAATTTAATAATAGATTTCTTCAACACACTAGAAACAGGTGGCTGGACCATTTTAAAAACTGATAGGATAAATTAAATCATGCTTTCGACATTACAGACTCATTGGGATAACAAGACCTTAGATTACGACTTAGAAAAGTATAATTGGCCGTCATGGGCACTGAGTATTATTCAAGAAGTTGCTCCACAAATCAAAGAATTAGAAACAATGCATTTGCATTTGAATCCGGCGGAAATCGTTCGTGTTGGTAATCATGTACAAAATGCATGTAGTCGTAAAGATTTTATGGAAAGATTTGACGAGTTCGCACTTGGTGTAGTACCTCAACGTATTGAAAATAAACGTTTTATGATTCAGCGTCAAGGCACATTAAGAGTTGTTATTCCCAATCAAGCAAAAGTAGGTCGTAGACTTGCTTTTCATCAGGGTATTTTTGTGGGCAACGGTCGTGGTTGTAGAACCATCTGGACTCCATTTACTCGAGCAGAAAAAACAAACACAATGTGGATGCTAGATCTTGATATTAGTCGAGAAATTACTAAACGTGTTCTTGCTGAAAAATGGAGTATGGAAAGATTCGAGGAAGAAAGTTTAAAGCATGCATGGCCCGTTACGCTACAGCCCGGGCAAAGTCATTTGTTTTTCCAAGAACATATTCACGGCAATGTAAACAACGACGAAGGCTATACCCGTGTCAGTATGGATATGCGTATCCTTATCGAAGGTGAAGAATGGGGACGTAGATTACCTGGCGGATTTATGCGCTTACCCGGAGATCATTCTGTATCCGATGTAATGGATTACACAGGCAAGACCTTTATCACATACGCAGGTTGGAGCAGTTCATTCAGCAAGAATATCCCATTGCCAATGCAACGTGCTATTATTGAACCATACTGTGTTAAAAACAAGATCAGCTATAACAGTTATGAGTTTGAGAATGAGCACATGGATTGGATGCCTGGATTAGAGTATTATATTAAAGAACGTCCGGATGGCATTGTGTTATGTAGTATGTACAGTCTTACAGACGATGTTGCTCGTCGTAGTGAACTATTACAACTAGCATTAGATTTGGGTGTTGAATTGCATTTTGCTAATGAATTGTGTTCGCTACGTACTCGAGATGATTTAGAAAAGATTGAAACTTACTTGAACTTTGCGGTACCCAAGAAAGGTCCGTATGTTTGGGAAGAATAAAAAAGGGCCTTAACGGCCCTTTTTATTTGATTACAAATTATTGTATTCTATACCAAGATGTGTTACTTGAACGATAGATATATTCAAATGTGGTTGGTGCTGTTACTGCACCAGCAAATGTACCTACCAATGTAGGGCCTGCTGTTAATGCTAAAGTGACGTTGTTTCCAGATACTGAAATCATCAATAATTGTCCGTCTACTGGACTTGCTGGAAATGTTAATGTGGCAGTTAAACTTCCTGTGGATACCAATAGTATATTCTTATGCTGTGTTGCACTCATTGTGTATGTGGTAGTTGTAGCTACAGGAATAAAGTTTGCGGCTGAAATTCTAAGCCCTGTGTATTTTAGGTTACCAGTTACACTGATACCATCGGATGCTACGTTAAACGAATTTTGCAATACTCCAGATGCGTCTGCTGTATTAAATACAAACTTTCCAGGTACTACTCCGCTACTAACCGTGCCGTTTACAGTGGCTCTAAGTTGTGCCGCAATTGCTGGGCTACCACTAGAGGCACCGATAAAATCAAATCCAAAAATAGAATCAGTGCTGTTAAGCGTAGTTCCGCTTGCAACAGTACCACGTGAACGAATAAATCTAGCACTAGTTGGCGAAGTTCCAGAATGTGCTGATAAAATACTAAAAACTTCAACGCTAGAAGCACCATCCTGTTGAGTGTTAATGACAATACCACCAGTTGCAAGATCTGACGTCATGTTAACGCGACCGGTATCAACAACACCTGTAACAGTTAGTTGTCCGCCAGTATATCCGCCCTGAGCTGTAGTTGCCCAAGTCAATCCAGTACCGCTGGGTCCAACAATGTTTGTATTTGTATAATATGGAAGTTGACTAGCAACGCCAGTGCCTACAGGAGTTGATACACTTAGTAAGCCTGCACCGTCTATGCTCAGGCCGCCTGCATTGATTTTGACTCCGCCAAGTGAACCTGAAGCCGCAATTGGTAAACTGTAGCCGCCAGCCGAAACCACTGCTGTAATAGTATTTGCTCCGCTGTTGTAACTGAATGAAATTCCGGTATTTCCACCGTTTCCACCAGTTAAAGCCGCACCCGCATCAATCTTCGCTTGTGTTGTAGAATAATATTTGTTCGTTGAACCAGCAGTAATCTGGTCTGTCGTAAGTACAACAGTTCCAGTAGATCCATTAATACTCTTTACTGGAGCTACTTGAATTCCGCCAGTTGTTGCATTATCCCCGATCCACAAGTCTTTTTGATCAGTTGTGTATATTAATTCACCTGATTTAAAAATTGTCGATGCTCGAGAGCTGTCTGAACCTCTTCTAATTTGTAGCGCCATTGAAAATCTCCGTATACTGTTAGGGCACGGCCCTATGTTTCTATATACTATTTATTCAATTGTACAGAAGCTCCTGTCAAAAAAATAGGGCCCGAAGGCCCTATTAAAGTGCTACTATATTACATGGTAGGACCGTTTCCGTTCTTAAATCCTACTGATCCACCTTCTGCTTCAATACGTGCAACAACATCTTCAAACAGAATTGGAGCAAAATCAGGAGTTTGTTCCACGCAAACACAATGGTAACGCACATCAGGTTCATCGCTGTACAAGATTTCTCCTGTTCTAGCATCAACTCCACGAGCTTTCTTTACGCGATTTGCATGAGTGTGTCCGTGAATGTTAACACCAAAACGACCCATTGAATCTGAGTGTAACGGAATATGGCTAAGGATCATACCATCCATAAC